>Ga0209102_1000151_pt1 | contig 48025 bp, 43 predicted proteins | sample ConPoolayeHmetaG_FD_185483 | JGI IMG/M metagenome (GOLD analysis project Ga0209102, IMG submission 185483) | Hot spring microbial mat communities from California, USA to study Microbial Dark Matter (Phase II) - Cone Pool mat layer H metaG... ...
CTTTTTAATTAGCGGTTTAATTAATTGAATCATTTCTTTAAAGGCCTCGCGACAGTGGATAATTATTGGTTTTTTTAATTTTTTGGCTAAATTGATTTGTCCCAAAAAGATTTCTTTTTGTTTCTTCTTAATTTTTTCGGCTATCTTTTTGGATATCTTTTTCTTATTTATTAAATAAAAATCTAATCCGCACTCGCCAATAGCCACCACTTTTGGATTTTTAGCCATTTTTTCTAAAGAATTTATCGCTATTTCTGGTTTTTTAATATTTTCTGCTTCTTGCGGGTGGATGCCAACGGCGGCGTAAATTTCTGGGTATTTCTCTGATAAATAAATCGATTTTTTTGATCTCTTAAGCGAAGAGCCTACGTTGATGATTTTTTTAACTCCTGCTTTTTTTGCTCTTTCAATTATTTCCTTTTCTTCTTTGGAGAATTCGGGAAAATCTAAATGAGCATGAGTATCGATTAGCATATAAATACTTTGCTTATTAAATTCTTGGGAAGAGAGGTTTTTCTGATTTTATTTTTGTTTTAGAAAATTGGTTTTTAATTTTTTCAGCAGTTTCGGGAAGAAATGGTTTAAGTTGATAGGCAAGGTTAAGAATTTCTTCGACCAATTTATTTAAGATTTTATTTAATTTCCCCCCCGAAAGACTCCATGGCTCCCAAATATCAATTAATCTGTCAAGGGAGGTAATTTTTTCTTGCCAGAGGTAGGCAATGGCTTCATCAAAACGAAATTGATCAAGTTTTTTAGCAATCTGTCGGTCGATTTTATTTTCCTTTATTTTTTTCTTAAAAACGAAATTTGAATTTTGGCATAATTTTGCTATTCTAGCAACAAGATTACCTAGTCCATTGGCTAAATCGGCATTGTAAATTTCTTTGAATTTATCTAGGGTAAAATCAATATCATTTCGCAAAGGGCCATAGCGAAGGAAAAAGTAGCGAACTGCATCAGTGCTAAATTTTTTTGTCAATTCGCTTGGTCTTATAATATTTCCTAAAGATTTACTAATTTTTTGCCCATTAATACTTATGAAATCGTGGACGAGGATGGTTTTTGGAGGTTCGTAACCGACGCTTTTAAGCATTGCCGGCCAAAAGATAGCGTGGAATCTTAAATTGTCTTTTCCTAAAATTTGGACATCAGCAGGCCAGCAATTTTTCTCTACGGCAAAGGTTAAATAATTAACTAAAGCATCAAACCAAACGTAGATAGTTTGATTTGGGTCATCAGGAACAGGAATCCCCCAACTAACCTGTGGTCGGCTAACAGCGAAGTCCTTTAGTCCCTTTTTTATAAAACTTAGGGTTTCTTTCCTTTTATTTTCTGGAATTATGAAATTTGGCTTCTTTTCAATTAAATTTTCTAAAAATTTTTGGTATTTAGAAAGGCGGAAAAAATAATTTTTTTCTTTTATGTAAATCAGTTGGCGATTTGGGTGGAAGGGGCATTTTCCTTTTACTAGTTCTGATTCAGTTAAATATCCTTCGCATCCTTCACAATATAGTCCTTCGTATTCACCTTGATAAATGTCGCCTGCCGCCTTTGCCTTAAGGTAGAATTCTTGAACGAATTTGAAATGATCCTTATCGGTAGTTCTTATAAAACGATCGTAGGAAATGTTAAGGCTTTCCCATTCTTTTTTATCTTCAGAGGAGATTTTATCGACGAATTCTTTTGGACTGATTTTTTGCTCTTGAGCGCTTTTTTCAACCTTTTGGCCATGTTCGTCGGTGCCTGTGAGAAAATATGTTTCATCACCAATTAATCGATGGTATCTTGCTAGAGTGTCGGCTAGAATTTTTTGATAAGAATGGCCGATATGTACAACATCATTGGTATAGTCGATGGCGGTGGTGACGTAAAATTTTTTCTTCATTAAAAGGGATTATATATCATGGCAGAATTATAGGCAAGAAAGAGGCAATAATTAATTTTTTCTTTTAAAAAGATTTTCTATTCTTTTAGACCATAAAGAAGCCCATTTATCTGCTTCTATTTTTTGAATAGCTAGGGAAAAACCTTTGGATTTTCTTAGTCTGTCAACCGCGGAAATTGTGGCAGAGGATACTTTTAAATTTTCCCTGATATCACTATAACTTCGTTTGTGATTAAGATAATAGGCGATTGCCACTCTTTTGGCTAAAGCAACTAGTCCATTTTTTCCTAAAGCATCTTCAAGAAAAATTTTTACTTCTTCTGGTTTTTTGAGATCGGCTATTAATTGATAAAGCATTTCAAAAATTTCCTTTTCGAGATTTTTATTTATTCCTTTTTTTGAAAGTCTCATTTAGTTTAATTAATTGAACTAATATAGTTCAAATAATTAAATTAACAATATCACGTGGAATAAAATCTGTCAAGGTTAAGGCTTATGATTAGCAAAGTATATTTCTGAAGAAATAAAAATTCCCAAAAGAATGGCGAAATTTATGATATTTAAGATTTTTATCTGTTTAAGGATGGCTAAAACGATAAGAAATAATGAAAGCATTAATCCTTGGCGACTATTTGCTAAAATCAAAGAAAAGGTTAGGAAAAAAGAAGTTAAAGCTAAAAAATAAAAAATGGAAATTAAAATTAAAGAGTCAGGGGCAGTAAAGAGGACAAGATAGGATAAAAGAAGCCAGGATAAAAGTGTTAAGAGAAAAGCAGGGAAAAAATTCTTTCTTTTTCTCATGATATAATTATATCTAAATGTTTAATGAGATTTATTTTCTATTTTTTTTAATAATTGGTCTTGTAATTTTTATCTTTTATTTTTTTAACAAACGGTTTTTGGAGATCAAAGAATTAGCAAGACCAGATGAAACTCTTAAAGAGTGGTTAAAAAGCCAGCAGGAGGTAACCCAGCAAACATCAAAGGCAATAAACGAAAGGTTAGATCGGGCAGCGCAGGTAATTGCAGGAGTTCAAAAGAGCCTTGGCGAAATGAGTGAAATTGGGCGAGGGATGAGAGATCTTCAAGAGTTTCTTCGTTCTCCGAAACTTCGAGGAAATATTGGGGAACAAGTTTTAAAAGAACTTTTAGGGCAGATGTTACCAAAGCAATCTTTTTATTTACAATATACCTTTCGTTCAGGGGCGAAGGTAGATGCGGCAATAAAGACCTCCTCAGGAATTGTTCCTGTTGATTCAAAATTTCCTATGGAGAATTTTCGGAAAATGATGGGAGCCAAAAATGACGAAGAGAAGAAAATGGCAGAAAAAGAATTCATTAAAGATGTTAAAGATCATATTGAGGCAATTTCTTCAAAATATATTTTGACCGAAGAAGGAACCATCGATTATGCTTTGATGTACATTCCTTCAGAGGCGGTATATTATGAAGTAGTTAATAATCCTGATTTATTTGATTATGCTGGTAAAAAGAGGGTTCTGCCGGTTTCGCCAATGACTTTTTATGCCTATCTAAGGGCAATTTTAGCCAGTTTTGAGGGGCAAAAAATTGAGCAAAAAGCAAAACAAATTTTAGCGACTATTCGGGCAATACAGAAAGATTATCAAAAAATTGAAGCAAATCTAGGGATTTTAGGCAGGCATATTCAAAATGCTTATAATCAAATGTCAAATGTCATGGGTGGTTTTACTCTTTTAGGGCAAAAACTTTCTTCAACCTATGAATTGGAAGGTGAAGTTAAAGAAGATCAACTTAGAATTGACCAGGAGTGAGGAATCTAGCCTTTAGCGTTTTTCTCCTTTGAAAAATATTTTTTATTTTTTTATTTTTAGATGAGTCTTTTGGGCTATTGGATGTTGGGTTATAATTATTCTGTGGCAGAAGAAAAAAAATTAGATAGTAAACAATTAGAGGCAATTAAATATGGCGAGGGGCCGCTTTTGATTATTGCTGGAGCAGGAACTGGGAAAACAACGGTAATTACCGAGCGGATTAAATGGTTAGTTTCCTCTGGGAAAGCAAAACCTTCAGAAATCTTGGCTTTAACTTTTACTGATAAAGCCGCCCGTGAGATGGAAGAAAGAGTCGATATGGTTATGCCTATAGGGTATATCCAAATGTGGATTTCTACTTTTCATTCTTTTTGTGATCGAATTTTGCGGGCTGAGGCTTTTCATATTGGGCTTGATCCAAGATACAATCTTATGACTGAAGCAGAAACAGTTCAATTTTTACGCCAAAACCTTTTTAGGTTTGATCTTAAATATTTTCGATCCTTGGGGAATCCCAATAAATTTATTGCCGGCATGCTTCAACATTTTTCTCGGCTTAAAGACGAAGATGTTTCTCCAGAAGAATATCTTCATTTTGTTAAAAAACAAAAATTGAACCTAGAAAAAGAAGGTTTAAAAACCGAAGAGGCAGAAAAAGAGTTAGAAAAGAATTTTGAATTAGCAAGGGCCTATCAGGTTTATGAAGAATTGAAAAATAAAGAAGGAGTGATGGATTTTGCTGATTTAATTTCAAATACTCTTAAACTTTTTCGCACTAGGAAGAATGTTCTTAAGAGATACCAGGAACAATTTAGATATATTCTGGTTGATGAATTTCAAGATACTAATTACGCGCAATATGTACTTTTGAAGATTTTGGCACCTCCGGAAAAAAATCCAAATTTGACAGTGGTGGGAGATGATTCGCAATCAATTTATAAATTTAGAGGGGCAGCCGTTTCTAATATTTTACAGTTCATGGATGATTATAAAAATGCTTATTTGGTTGTTTTAGTTAATAATTATCGTTCTACTCAGACAATTCTTGATTGCGCCTATAAAGTTATAAGAAATAATAATCCGGATACTTTAGAAGTAAAGCTTGGAATTAGTAAAAATCTTAAAAAGGCAAGGCAGGTTGAAGAAGTACCAATTGGGTTTATTCATGCCGATCGAGTGGAAAACGAAGCCGAGGCAGTGGCAAGGGAGATTATAAATCTTAAGACACAGAAAAATGGAAAATATCAGTGGAAAGATTTTGCAATTTTGGTCCGGGCAAATAATCATGCTGATCCTTTTATTCGGGCTTTTTCTCGCTTGGGGATTCCTTATCAATTTTTAGGCCCAGGAATGCTTTTTCGTCAAAGCGAAGTTAAAGATTTAATTGCCTATCTTAAGGTTTTGTATAATTTTGAAGATTCGGTAGCGATGTATCGAGTTTTGGCAATGGATTTTTGGGAAATTTCCCCTCGGGATTTGGCGGCTATTTCTAATTTTGCCAAAAAAAATAATTTTTCTTTATTTGAGGCCTGTGAGCAGATTGAAAAAATTTTTGTTTCTCAAAAAACTAAAGAGACGATTAAGAACTTGGTGGGGATGATTCATCGTCATTTAGGCTTGATTAAAAAAGAAACCGCGGGCCAAATCCTTTACTACTTTCTTCAAGATTCAGGCCTTTTGCGAAAACTGGCAGAGTATAAAACCAAAGCCGAAGAGCGTCGGGTTAAAAATATTTCTAAGTTTTTTGATAAATTAAAAACTTATGAGATTGAGCATGAAGATGCTTCTGTTTTTGCAGTTTCTGATTGGATTGATTTGTCTTTGGAGCTAGGAGAGTCACCTTTGGCGGCTGATACAGATTGGGCCGAGGTTGATGCCGTTAATATTTTGACCGTTCATTCAAGTAAAGGTTTGGAATTTCCGGTAGTTTTTTTGGTAAATTTAGTTTCTCAAAGATTTCCTACGGTTGAACGCCGAGAGCAAATTCCCATTCCCGAAGAACTCATTAAAGAAATTTTACCTATTGGCGATTACCACTTAGAAGAAGAACGTCGTCTTTTTTATGTAGGAATGACGAGGGCTAAAGACCGCTTGTTTTTTACTGCAGCCGATTTTTATGGTGAGGGAAAAAGGGAAAGAAAAATTTCTCCTTTTGTTTTTGAAGCTTTGGGGGAGGAAGCAGTTAAAAGCTTGCTTGGTAAAGATAAAAATATTGAAGAAAAACAACTTCCTCTTTTTGGCTTTGGAAAGAAAGAAGAGGAACAGTTGCCAACTCCAAGTTTTAATTTTCCGGTTAACTATCTTTCTTTTTCTCAAATTGATGTATTTAATACCTGCCCTTTGCAATATCGTTACCGTTTTATCCAAAAAATTCCTATTCTTCCTTCAGCCGCTCAAAGTTTTGGCGATTCGGTTCATCGATCTTTGAGAGATTTCTATCAGAAAATAAAGTTTGGAGAAAAACCAACCAAGGACGATTTACTTAAAATTTTGGAAGAAAATTGGATACCTTTAGGTTATGCTAGTCGCGCCCATGAAGAAAAAGCAAAAGAAACAGGAAGGGAAATGCTTTCCAGATTTTATGACGAACTTGTTTTAGAGGTTATCCCCAAAGATTTAGAAAAATCATTTACCATTAAGATTAGCCCTGATCTTAAAATTGGGGGGAAAATTGATCGAGTTGATGAGAAGGAAGGAGTAATTGAAATTATTGATTATAAAACCGGAAAAGTTTTAGATCAAAAAGAGGTTGATAATTCTTTACAAATGACTGTTTATGCTTTAGCGGCTACCGATAAAGAATTTTATAATAAAAAGCCAGAAGAAGTAATTTTGACCTTTTATTTTTTGGAAAACCTGGAGAAAAGATCAACTAAAAGAACAGAAGATCAACTTAAACAGGCAAAAGAGGATTTACTTAAAAAGAAAGAGGAAATTGAAAAAAGTACTTTTGAGCCGACACCCGGGCCCTGGTGTGATTTTTGTGATTTTAAATTAATCTGTGAGGCCTGGTTATGAATTAAATTTTAAGGTTTAGAATGTCGTTACTTTCTTATTATATTTTTGGATAGTTGGATTTTATAATTAATTTTTGGTTTAGTAAAACAAGGGGAATGTTTTAATTAAAGAAGGGAATTTTAGAGAAAAACTTGCTCGCCAATTTTAAAAATGGATTATAGAATTTTGTGAAAGAAAGGGGATATTCAATTTCTTTCCCGCCAAAACTTTTTTTAAAATGGGTAAATCCCTGCCAGGATTTTATTGGAGACCTTTCATCATAAATTCCTTCAAAATCAAAAATTTTGCATCCCTTTCTTTTTGCTAGTTTTATTGCTTTAAAAACTACTAAGTATGACGCAGAAAGTTTTCGTCCTTTGGATGTTGAGGCGGCATAGAAATAATAGGCGGTTTTGTCAAAGATTAGAATTAAAGCCCCGGCTATAGGTTTAGATGATTGCTGATAGGCAAGGAGAAGATAGGCATTTCTACCAAAAGAGCGATAAATACTTCTGATTTCTTTGCCAAAAGGGATCCAAAAACCGCGTTTAAAGGCATTTTCGTGCCAGATTTTAACGAAGGCTTCGATATCTAAAGATTGTTTGACTAAGATTTTTTCTCTTTCCGCCTTTCTAATTTCATATCGACAATCTTTTTTCATTTGTTTTAAAATTTCCTTTTCTGATTTTTTCAAATCTAACCTGAGGGTTTTTGTGGGAGAATAATTTAATTGGATAGCAAAAGCCTTATATTTTTTGGCTAAATTTTCAAGTTCTCCTGTTGAAATTTTTACCCCTGGTCTTTGAATTTTTATAAAGTTGCCAAGGATTGGAAGATGACGGATATAAATTTGAACCCCCTTTTCTTTCTTAACAGTCCAGCCAATTTTTTCCATAAAATGAGCAAATTCAGGAGATTGACGTAGATCTTTCATAAAAAACCTTTATATTGGCAATCTTGACCTAGCCCTTAAAAACAGCCAGCGAATTTTATCGGTTAAATTATAAAGGAAATAAAGATGAGGGTTTAATACCAGGTCATAAGTACCGATAAATTCAATAAGTTTTGGGGCAAAGCCAAGTTTGAAGCGGTGGAAACCATACCAAGGATTTAAAGGAGAAGGATTTGGTCCTGGTGTCCCCCAAAGATCAAAGATTTTGCATTTTTTTCTCTTCCCAAACTGAATTGCCTCCCACATCATCGCATAAGAGGGCATTACTTCTTTATGTTCCCGAGAAGAACCTCCATATGGATAATATAAAATGTTATTAAAAACAAAAAGAACCCAGGAAACGAGAGGTTTTCCTTTATAAGTGGCCAGCAGAAGATGAGCAATTCCTGCAGGATAAAGAGTTTCCCACATCTTTCGGTGATAATCCTTAGTGTGAGAGTAAAATCCTTGTCTTTTGGTAGTTTCAAAAAGAAGTTCTAAGTGAGTTTCGAAGGCTTCGGTTGAGTTGTTTTCTTTAACTTCAACTCCGTATTTTTGAGAAAGACGTAGGTTATAACGAGTTTTAGGATGCATTGCTTTTAAGAGTTCTTCATCGTTTTTTTCAAGATCTAGCCAGAAAGTATATTTTGGGAAATTTGGTTTTCCTGGTCTACATTTGTTTTTTAAAAGGAATTGGTTAATATTTTCGAATCCAGATCCTCTTTGAACCGCCGGTTCCATTTTTACAAAGATAGCATTTTCTTCTCTCCCAATTTTTTCCAAGGCTTGAAGCATTAACTTGTCGGGGAGAGGCCCTCGGGGTAAATAGATTATGGCATATTTAGTATGAGGGAGAGGATGAATTGTTATTTGAAATCCAGATATTAATTTATTTTCTTCAAAAACCCCTAACCTTATTACCTTTTGCCCAATTTTTTTTCTGAATTCTCCCCATTCCCAAGATTGGAGAGGGTGGGAAACCAAAGAATTAAATTTTTCTTTTTCTTCTTCTAGAACTTCGCGAATAATCATTTTCAGTATTCCGTTTCTATAATTTCAAAAAGATTTTTAGGAATTTCCTCGATGAATCTTGAAGGGTAATTTTCAAGGAAAGTACCGAAATATAATCTCTTTCTGGCATAAGAAAGAAATAGTTTTTCTTTTGCCCTGGTTATTGCAACATAACAGAGTCTTCTTTCTTCTTCAAGTTCATAAAGATCAAAAAGAGAACGCGAATGAGGAAATAATCCTTCTTCCATCCCAACAATAAAAACAACCGAAAATTCCAAACCTTTAGCAGCATGAGCAGTCATAAGACTAACTGCATTTTTGGAATCTTTGTTTTTAGGAGAGTTATCAGGCAAGGATTCTTTTTGAATTAAGGAAACATTTTCAAGGAAAGAAATTAAATCGGGGAATTCGCTGGCGACTGAGCGAAGTTCTTTAATGTTTTCTAATCGATAAAAATCTTCCTCAAATTGCGGATTATAAAGTTCAAGATAATTTGTTTCCTTGATGATTCTATCTAAAATCTTTAGCGTATTTATTTTTTTTATTTCTTTCTTTTTTAAGTCTTTAACCAATTCTAAGAATTTTTCAGTCCTTTTTTTTCCTAATTTTTCAATTCTCTTATAAGAAATTATATCATTTTGGTTAACTAGGAAGCGGAGAAAGGCTAAGACGTCCTTGATTTCTTTTCTTTCGTAGAATTTTGTTCCGCCAACTAAGATGTAAGGGATTCCTGCATGCAGGAAGGCTTCTTCGATTACTCTTGATTGGGCGTTAGTTCGGTATAAGACAGCACATTCTTTTAGGGGATAGGATAATTTTTTTATAGTTTTAACGATAAATTGGGCTTCGTCGTTTTCATTTTTGGCTTCATAAATTTTGATATTTTCGCCTTCGGGATTTTTGGTCCAAAGTTTTAGGATTGGGTGGGATTGATTATGCTTTATCACCTCAAAAGCAGCATCCAAAATTTTCTGGGTTGATCGGTAATTTTGTTCAAGATTGATTATTTTTAAATCAGGGAAGTCTTCTTTTAAATACATTAAATTTCGGAAATCTGCTCCTCTGAATCCGTAGATTGATTGACTGGCATCGCCTACTACACAAAGATTGCGGAATTTTTGGGCTAAAAGTTTAGCCAAAACATATTGAACTCGGTTTGTGTCTTGCCATTCATCAATTAAGATATATTGAAAACGATTTTGGTATTTCTCTAGTACTTCTTGGTTATTTTGGAAAAGTTTAACTGTTTCCACTAAAAGATCATCAAAGTCTAAAGCATTTTGATTTTTAAGGAGTTTTTGATAAAGAGGATATACTCTTAATACCTGTTCTTGAAAAGTACCACGGGCAAATTTTGGATATTCTAATGGAGAGATAAGTTCATTTTTGGCCTGAGAGATGGAATTAAGAAAAGCACCTGGGCTGAATGTTTTTTGAGAAATATTAAGTTTTTCCATTGCTTCTTTGATTGTTTCTAGTTGGTCATTTTCGTCAAAGATTACAAAATTAGAAGGAATTCCGATTTTATGACCATCGTTTCGTAAAATTTTGGCGCAAAAAGAATGAAAAGTGCCAGCAAAAGGGGGGTTTAAATTTTGGGTTTCATAATTCATTTTTAAAATTTTGCTAATTCTTTTTTTCATCTCTTCTGCGGCTTTATTGGTAAAGGTTAAAAGGAGGATTTTTTCCGGATTTATTTTCTTTTCAGAGATAAGATAGGCTGCTTTATAGGTTAAAGCACGAGTTTTTCCCGAGCCAGCACCGGCTAAGATAAGCAAAGGGCCTTCTCCATAAAGGACTGCTTCTTGTTGAGAGGGATTTAAAAAAGATATAATATCATTCATGGGCGTTTCCATTTTACCAAAAAAGAGGCTCTTTTTGATCATAGAAATTTTCTTTTTAATTATTTTTTTTCTTTTTTCTTCTGCTTTTAGTTTTTTTTATTTTTATCAAGGAAAAGAGAAAGTAAATCTTCTTCTTTTGGGCGAATCAGGCCCTGGACGCGAAGGGGCAACATTAACGGATACGATGATATTTGCTTCTGTTTCTAAAAAGGGAATTATTCTTCTTTCTATTCCTCGGGACATTTGGTATCAACCCCTTCAGACAAAGATTAATTCTCTAAATTTCTATGGAGGATTACCCTTGGTCAAAAGGGTGGTTGAAGAAATTTTAGGGCAAAAAATAGACATGGTTTTTTTAGTCGATTTTGATTCTTTTGTAGAATTTATTGATGTTTTAGGGGGGATAGATATATATGTGGAAAGAGCCTTTGATGATTTTAAGTATCCAATCCCCGGCAAAGAAAACGACCTTTGTAATGGAGACAAAAGTTTCTCCTGCCGATACGAACATATTCATTTTGATTCAGGCTGGCAGCATATGGACGGAGAAACAACTTTAAAGTTTGTTCGTTCACGTCAAGCCGAAGGGGAAGAAGGAACAGATTTTGCGCGTTCTCTCCGCCAGCAGAAGGTGATTGAGGCTGTTAAATCGAAAATTTTTTCTTTTAGTTTTTTGCTTGATTATCAAAAGATTTCTTCTATTTTGAAAATTTTTAGAGAGAAAATCAAAAAGGATATTGGCTCAGTAAATGATTTGTTTTCTTTAGGGAAAATATTGATTTATCCTTCCTCGAGAAAGGCAAGTTCTTTTGTTTTAGAAGGTAAAGATTCCTCTGGAGAGTTTTTATATCATCCAAAATTTCATTATTCAGGGCAGTGGGTTCTTTTACCTGTTGGCGGAAACTGGGAGAAAATTCAAAAATTTGTTTCCTCAATTTTATAGATTTTAGTTTTCCCGCTTTTAAAAATAATTTTCCCAATTTTAGAGAATTTTTCTTCTGAAATTTTATATTTTTCTCTTTCTTTGCTACCAATGAAAATATAAGAGATATTGTATTTTTTTAATAGCGCTAAAGTTTGGTTTTTATCATTTGTTTCGTAAATTGTTTGAACTTCACTTGCTCTTTTTCCTGGTTCTTCAAAACCCCCTCGCCAAAGCCATTCGTGAACTAACCATCCTTGGATTGTTGGCAGTCCTGTTAAAGAAGAAACGCGATTAAATAGAGTGTAGCTGTCACCTGCTGCCTCAAGAACTTTTGGTTGGCCATTTATGTTTTTTTTAAGCCAAAGAATTGCTTGGTAATCATCAGGAGATGAATTTTTAAGGAAGGAGATTCCGTTTAACCCTTGGTATTTTCTTAAACCTTCGTAGTAGGAAAGAATCGCAAAACGGGGATAAATTCCTAAAATGAAAAAGAGAAAGAATAAAATAACAAAAGAATAGAAAATTTTCAAGGCCTTGTTTTTAATTTTTTTCAATATTTTGTAAATAATGTAGAAGGTACTTAGATAAAACATTACAAATGCTTGATAAGTAAATTTAAACATGGTGTTTGCTCTTTGATAAGAATGGATATAAATGTCTTTAAAATAAAAAACTTCAGGGAAGAGGATTAGAAACCAAGAAAAAGCAAAAATGGTGGCGATGAGGATTTCTGTTTTTTGGAAACCCCCTTTTTCTTTTACCACTTTAATTAAATAAACTAAAAAACTTAAAGTTAAAAATAAAGGGAACCCCCAAAGAACCAAAAGCATCCAAAAAGGGGAATGAAAATCTGTTAACCTTATTCCTTGAGTAAGATTTTTAAAATTAAGGTGAAAGGGTAAGGCAAAAATTAGCGAACCGGCAAAAACGGGAAAGACTAAGGAAATGGTTTTGGTAATTGTTTTTAGAGAGAAACGATTTTTTAAGTAATTAAAAACTAAGATAAGAAGGCTAAACAAAAGAGTATAAATGGCAAAATCCCAGGCGTTAGTCATATAAAATATAGCCAGAAGAAGAGATAAAAAAAGGAAAGATGGCCAAAAAACTTTTTCTGAATTTTCGAAAATAATTGCCAGAATTAGGCCTAAAAAGAGCAAGACATTGGGGAGATTTAAAAGATGACCATGGAGATCGGCAACAACGAAACTATAGATTGGGAATTCATGAATAGTGTTATCGGCGGCCCCAAATTTTTCGACAATAAAACGAGTGGCATCAGGATACCAATAGCCTTTATAGTTGCCATGGTTTATTAAATACCAGAGGGGGTGCAAGTTGCCGCCGAGGGTGAGCAAAAAGGCAGTCAATAGCCCGATAATTAGCGATAATTTTTGGTTTTCTTTTTTTGAGTTTAGAAAAACAAGATTTGCGCCTATTGAAAATGAAGCGCTGAAACTTAAGGCAAATAGACTGGCAATTAGCAGATTATAAGTAATTGCTGAATCAATAGTGGAAAGTTTGGTTAGGACTGCAGAAACTAGGTGGCCAAAGTAGTAATAATTTATACTTTCTCCAGCAAACCACATATCCTGAGGCGGGAAGTATTTACTTCTAAGAATTGAATTAACAAAGCCAAAATCCATAAATTTTTCCAATCCTTCAATATTTGGTTGAAATCCGCGGATACAAGACCAGAAATTTAAGGTTAGCAAAAAAATTATTTCCTCAAGGACAATAGTTTGCCATTGATTTTTAATTTTTTGGGAGAACTCTTTTTTGAAAATTTTGATAATTAAAAGATTGGGAAACAGCAAGACAATGATAATAAGTAAAACCGAGGAAAAAGAAAATGGCAAAATTTTTAAACTCCCCAAAAGCCAGGTTAAATAACTAACCATTAAAACCGCAATTATTTTTGAAAATCCATATCCTGAGTCAAAAAAATTTTTAAAGAACCACCAGGTTAAAGGAAAAAAGATTATTCCCAATCCAAAAAGTAAAAACCACCAATAAAAAATTAAAAAAAAGTCATTTGTCATAAGAAAGAATGTTTTTTAAGGTTTGGCTTGAAAAATGGCGAGTATTTTTAAAAATTATGACTTTTGGATGGTCATAGACTTGAAAGGTTTCTTCGCTTTTATCATCGTTTATGGTTAGACCAAAAAGATTAGGGTAAGAAGAAAATTCGGCAATTTGACTGTAGCCTAATTGGCCTGAAAACAAAAGTTTGTAATAACGACTAGTTATAGGATATTTTTCCGGAAGATTTATTAAGGTTCCGTAAAGGCGGCGGCTGTTTACGATAATATAGTCTGCCTGAGAGAGTTTTTCTGAATAATAGTTAATTTTTTGAACTCCGTCTGAGTCATAAATGGTTAATTGTTCAATTTTGTATTGATTTGGGTGAAAAGGAGGAATTTCTATTGGTAAACTGTCATCCCAATGTTCAGTTAGTAATTTTTCTCCTTTAGGGATATTTTGATAAATCCAGCGTGAGGCAGTTATTCTTGTTGATTCTTTAGCATAAATTGAGAAAAAGGAAATTGCCCAAAAAAAAGTAGTAGTTGCCCCCAGGAAAATTAGGATTTTTCCTGCTTTGGGGAAATGTTTTCCAATTTCGTCTATGAACCAGGAAGAAGAAATTATTAAAAATGGCAAAACAGGGAGCATGTAACGGATAAATTTAGTGTGCCATGAGCCAACATAAAGAAAATAGGAAATGGGGAAGGAAAGAAAAACGAGAAGTTTTTTGTTGCCATTTTTAATGGTCTTTATAAGGATAAGAATCGTCCCTAGAATTCCTAAAAAGGCAATTGGCCCCATTTGCCAAAAAAAATTTTTAATTTGGAAAAGATAAGGAAGAGTTTTCTCGAATTGGAGAGTATAAACTACTCTTAGTTTGCCTGTGGCAACACCTGATTCATAAATCATTGATTCCCAAAATTTAGGGAAGTCTAAAAAAACATAAGGAGAAAAAAAGGAAAAGACCACAAAAGCTAAAAAAAGAGAAAATAAAAATTTTAAATGGTTTTTTAAGTATTTAAAGTGATAAAGAAAATGGGCAGCTGAAGGAATTATCAAAAAAGAAAGAGATGATATTTTGGTTGCTGTTGCTAATCCCAGAATGGTCCCTATTTTAAAATAATTTTTGATTAGCGGTTTCTCGATTATTTCAAAAGTAAAATTTAAAACTAGGAAAAGCCAAAAAACAAGCATACTTTCGGTTACGCCAAAATGGGCGGTTTGGATAAGAGAAGGGCAAAAGGCAACTAAAAATGCTGATAAAAGGCCAATTTTTTCATTCCAAATTCTCTTGGATAAAAGAAATACCAGCAAAATGGTAAAGGTTGAAAGAAGAGCAGAGACACTTCGGCCAATAAGATTAATATGGGCCCAATTGGAAATCCAATTTTTATCTCTAGTTATTAGGAACAAAAAATCGCCAATTGCTCGATAAAGATAAATTGGAAAACTGCCATAGGCAAAAAATTTTGGGTTTAACTGGTCAAAAAAATGGATTCGAGAAACGGCAAGAGCAATATTTCTCTCATCGGGATGAAAGAAATGACCTTCGTCCCAGTTTAAATTATAAAAGCGCAAGAAACCACCAGAAACAGTAATAATTAGTAATAAGTAGAGTGATTTTGATTTAAGGGGTTTAAAAATTTTCAATCTCATTGGCAATTTTTTCTCCTTCTTCAATAGCGTAGTTTATTCCCCTATCCCAGGGGTAAATTTGCTGCATATTTGCAAGATAGACATTTGGAATTGGAGTTTTATGGGGGAGGATAATTTTTGAATACTCCAAGGGTATTAAAGGTTGAGCATTGGGAGCAGTAAATAACAAATAGTAGATAGTAAATTTGGAGAAATCAAATCGGGGGTTGATTTTTTGAAGATAAGGAAGGAATTTTTTAAAAATTTCTTCTTTTCCCATTTTAAAGTAAGGGTGATTTTGGGGATAATAGCCGCCAAGGTAGACAATATAGTTTCCCCCATAGTGTTTTTTATCAATAAAATTTGTATGTTCCACAAGAGCAACAAAAGGAAAGTTTTTCTCATTGATGCTTAGCCAGTAGGTATTGTCGGTTAGAAATTGTTTTTTTAAAACTAAGATCAAGTTTAAAGCGCCAAACATTTCAAAACTTTTAAGAATTCTTGCCCATTTTTCTATTTTATCATGGTCTTTACTTAAAAAATTTTTGCTTTTTTGGATAATTTTATAAAATTCTGAATTAGGAACAGTAACAATAATTTTGTTAAAATGATTCAAATCATTTAAACTAGAGATTTGCCTGTTTAATTTGATTTCTCCATCATTTTCTTTTATTTTTTTGATTAACGCATTAATAAGGGTTTGAAATCCACCCTCAAGATATCCTAGTTTCTGGCTTCTTTTTTTAATTCTTGCCCAAAACCAAGACATAGAAATTTTTGGGGCACTATTGCCAAATTTTGCTTTAAGTAAAGGCTCCCATAAAATCTTATAGGGTTTTTCTCCATAGTATTTTTTTAACCATTCCTGAGCAGAGATATTTTCAAATTTTTTCCAGTTTTTGGTTGTTTTAAGATAGAAAGTGGCAAATCCGGCTTGGAGTTTTTCTTTGAAAGAAAGAAAAGGGAAGTTTAAAAGAGATAAAGGAGAATCAAATTGGGAAATCTTTTTTTGGTAAAAAATCGAAGTTTTTGGTTTTAGGTAAAAAAGTTTCCTTGAAAGATTAAGCTCGGAAATTAGTTTTTTTGCTTCTTCGTCTGAAGGAAAAAGATGATGGTAAAAATATTCTAAATACCAGCGCCAATTTTTTTCTCGGAAACCGGCGGCTATTCCTCCTGGGGATTTTCCTTTTTCAAAAATAAAAACTTTATGTTTTTTTTGGGATAGTTTATAAGCCGCAGTTAAACCAGTAAAACCGGCGCCAATAATAGCAATTTCCATAAATTATATTTTAGCATTTGGGGAAAGTGATTAGAAAATAAGAATTATTGCCAGCCCAAGGAGTAAAGTGGTAATTCCTCCAAAGAGAATTCCTAAAGTGGGAGTTAAAAAGCCGGCAGAGGGAAGTTGGGGTGAGGTTGGAGTTGGGGTGGGAGTGGTTGGTCGTGGAGTGGGAGTTGGAGTCGAAGTTGGTCTGGGGGTTGGAGTTGGGGTTGGTCTTGGAGTTGGAGTTGGGGTTGGAGCCTGAGCCAAATAGACAGTTGGAGTGGGGGTTGGAGTTGGAGTTGGGATAGAAGTGGGTGTTGGAGTAGAAGTTGGAGCTTGAGTTGGAGCCGGAGTAGAAGTAGGGGTTGGAGTCGAAGTTGGTCTGGGGGTTGGAGTTGGAGTTGGAGTGGGAGTTGAAGTTGGTCTTGGAGTTGGAGTTGGGGTTGGTCTTGGAGTTGGAGTTGGGGTAGATTCTACTGGACCGAGAGGAGGGGGGGGGCAAATACAGTCTTCATCAAGGGGGCAATCTTCGTTATAACAAATTAATACTTGGCTACAGACTTGGCCAGGCGGACAGGGTGTTCCGCATTTTAACCCTTCTTGACAATCGGTGTCTTTTGAGCAACCTTCTCGACAACCTTTTTTTTCTATGGATATTTCGAATAATTTGGTGCATTGAGGAGCTGGTGTTTCTTCGTAAACTGCAGGGGCTGGTTGGGGGACAGTTGGGGCTATTGGTTGTTTTTTTGTTTGGTAAAGTTTTAAAGCGGTAAAAATGGCAACCGATGTTAAAATCAACGTAGCAAAAGAAATCAAAACTAAATGCCAACTTTCTTTTATTTTTTCCATTTTTTATTTCCAGCCTGAGTTTTGGTTATAAACCATTGCTTCAATTTTGTATTTTCCTGATTTTCCAAATGTATAGGTGATATAAAACTCTCCATTTTGGTTTTTGATTGTTGTTTCTTGCCAAGCGCCAACCTGACCATCGACTGTTATCCTAAAGCGAGCCTTGGTGATCTTTTGATTGTTTGTTGCTGATCCTTTAGTGGCAAGATAATAATTTTGGTCGGGTTTTAGAAATGGCTCTGCAACTTCTTTCCAATCAGTTTCGTAAATTTTGACATATTCACATTTGACTGTTATAGGGGGGGTTGGGGTTGGAGAAAGAGAAGGAATTGTTCCGCTAACAAATCTTACTTTTAGATTATCTCGACAATCATCTTTGTCTTCATCTTTGTCTTTGCCAACAAAGGTTTTAACGATAAGAGTTCCTCCGACTTTACCGCCATTAAATTTGTTGAATAAATCATTTAAGTTAATGACGTATATTCCTCCCTGGGTTTTTTGAACGGTAAAATCATGTCTGCAGTTTTTATCACACCCACAAAAACCGTCATAGGCCAAAAAACCATTCCCATAATTGCAATCATCAGTATTTACATAATTTGGTGAATATTCAGCCCAGCGATAGATCCCTTGAGGAAGGGGACCTTGGTTGTCCATAAAAGAGGCAAATTTGAAAAGATAAATACCATTTTCTTGGGGGAATTGATCAATTTTTAAGTATTTATTAGTTTCCGCTGGGTTGCTTCCTGAGCCTTCACTCCAGCCCTGAAGGGTTAAAACTTTAGTTGCCATTTCACCTCCAGTTATACCTCCACAAGTAACTGTTGCCTTTTCTCTTATTTCTTGTCTTTGTTGGGTTAAATAAACAGCCAAGGGGATTGAGGCAAGGAGAAAAAATACACCAACTGAAGCCAAAATTATTTGCTTTTTAGACAGTCTTTTTGGCGGTTTTTTTAAAGATATTTCTTCCGGGTTTTTTAATTGGGCAGGAGGAGGAATACCCGGCGGAGGTTCTGGAGGTGGTGCACCTGGAGCAGGAACAATAACTTCTTCCTTTTTATCATCTTGCGGTTGACTTGGATTGTTAGGCAAATCGTTCATGATTTAGTTTTCCCATAAATTAAACTTAAAAAAAATAGACCTCCAAAGAGAAGGACTATTCCCATTGTAAAGAGGAGAAAGGTTGGTGTCAAGTAGCCAGAAGTAGGAATGCCGCTTTCTGTTGAGGGTCGAGAAGTTCGTGGAGAGGGAGTAGGAGAAGAGGTAGCGACAGGAGTGGGAGTTAAGGTTAGAGTAGGTGTTGGAGTTAGAGTGGCTGAGGGGCTGGCGGTAAAAGCCGGGAGGGTATTTTCGCCGGCAGCCAAAACAGTAAAGGTTCTGGAAATTGTTTTTCCTCCATAACTAACTTTAATAGTATGGGTTCCTGGTGCGAGGTCCTCTGGAGGAATAAAATTCCATTCTCCATTTTTATTTGTTTTGACGGTTCCTGTATAAATTGGTGATTCAATGGTAATCTGGAGAGTTTGGTTTGCAGGACCACTTCCTATAATTTCTGGTCTTGAGGTGGCAACTTTTTCGTTTTGCTCCGGGCTTATTATGGTTATTTGATTTGGACTGGCTCCTCCTGTGGAAATAGGAATTTCTTCAAAAGGGAATTTAGAGGAAGGAGTCGCCTGATTTTCGGATTGACTGGGAGTGGAGGTAGGAAGTAAGGGCGTTTTTTCATTTGATTGTAAAGAGGAAGTTTGTCGAAAATCGTAGTTTCTCCCTAAAGTAATTTCTGGAATAGGGTTGTCATTTTTAGTGGTAGTTATTATGGTTGATGCCCCCAAAGAGGCTCCTTGAACAAAAATCTCTAAAATTTGGGCTTCTTTATCGTAGGTTGCATAGTTTGAAAGATTAGAAGATAAAGCGGTGTTTAAGGGGATAACGAAACTTCCTGAAGAGCGAACCAGCGTTGATTGAGGAGTCGTGTTGGTAAGACTTAAATAAACAATTACTCCTTCTGCTGGGGTACCGTCTTGTTTGAGAATTATACCCGAGACAACATCGCTTGGGGGAGGGGTTCCGGGGATGACTGGGGCGGTAGTTACCTCATAAGGTTTCCCGGAATTATCAAAAATTTTTCCTCCTGAACTAATTTTGAAAAAATAAATAGTTTTTGGCTTTAGATTTTTTAAAGTCACATGATGAGTTTGGAAGTTACCGGTACTGCCAGATACTTGATCTCGATCGTCGGCAAAGGTTTGTCCCAAAGAAGGCGTTTCCCCAAATTGGACAAATCCGCTTGTTTCTTTATCAGTAATCCAAGAAACGGTAAAGGAAGAAGAAGAAATATTGGTAATTTTTACTTGGTTAGGAGTAATTTCTGGAGAGGCTCTTAAAAGAAATACTTGGTTGTTTTTAATAAGGAACACCCCACTAAAAATACCAATGACTAAAAAGAAAATTGCCAAAATTGTTGGAATTCTTTTTTCTTTATTAAACATTTTTACATCCCCTCAGTTTCAGTTATAGTAGGTGTCTCGGATTCTGCTTCTGCAATAGTAGGTGTTGGTGTCGGCATTAAGGTTGGAGTTTTGGTCGGCGTGGAAGTTGGCGTTGGCAAAATGAATTCTTCTTCTTTTATCTGAAGACGTTTTGAGAGATTTTCTAAAGTTTCCATATCAACTTGAGGATTAAGAGGCGTAAGCTGCTCTTGAACATTTTTTGGAATTTCTACCTTATTAAAGGCACGATAGACGTCAAAGCCAATCCAGGTTAAGATAGTAATGGCAGTTAAGATGGCAATATAAAATAAGTTTTTTGAAAATTTTGATTCTTTCATAGTTTATTCTAAGAAATAAAATTTTCCTGAAATATTTAGGTTTATAGCTTCTGTTTCTCCACCCTCTGTACTTTCTTTTTTGGAAAAAGACGAGGAATCAATAGTAATAATTCTTCTCAGTTGGTTTAAGGAATCAAGGAATTTTTCTAAATCTTCAAAATTTCCGTTTAAAGAAAGGGAAAAAGATAAATTTTGAAGAGAGGAGGTTTTCTTTGTCTCTTTTTTTGTAGGATCTTTGCCAAGAAGAACAGAAGGCTCAAAGGAAAGGGAATTGATAGTAAGGTTATTCTTTTGGGCTAAAGTTTCAAACTGGAGAGTTACTTGAGAAAGAGAAGGAGTTGGGGGGATGACTTCGTCAATTAAGGGTAAGTACGGTTCGGCAAGAGTATAATTTGATTGGGCAGAGGAAAGGGTGTTGATCTTTTTTTGTAATTGATTATTGATTTCTTTTTGGGTTTGGATTTCTCTATATAAAGAAACTATAGTAATGAGTGTGGGTCTTATGGCAAAAACAGCAAAAAAAGAGACAGATAAAAGAGTTAAGATCAAGCCGGTGTAGACAACCGTTTCTTTTTTTTGATAAATTTTTGGAATTTCTTTAAAATAGCGACTATAGCGATGATATTCAGTTAAGGTTCTGGGTATCATTTTTGTTTTATCCCTCCAGGTAAATATTTTGCGGTTAAACTAAATTTAATTCCTATTTCCTCAGGCTTTTTAAAAATACTTGAGAGATTAACATCGGTAAATTCTGGCGAATTAGAAAAACCAGCGACAAAACCTCCAAGCCCTTCTTCTGAAAGTGCTAATCCGTTTATTTTTATTTCCTTCGTTTCCTTTTCGTAATTTAAAGTGGAGAAAATAATATCCCCAGGAGTAAAAGAAGAAATAGTAGAAATTATTGAGGTAATTTTGACTTGATCTTTTTCAAGTTCCTTTATCTTCGAAATTTTTTCCTGAAAAGATTTAAATTCTTTTTCAAAACCTGAATAAGAATTTATAATTGCTTGTTTTTGTTTAATTTGCTCATAAAGATTAGTAAGATCTCGATCTAATTTAAAACGAGAGATAAAAGCGATAATAACCACTAATTCGGTAAAAATAACGATCCATCTACCAACTGAAAGAAGCCAAAGTAAAAATTTACCTAAAGGTTTCTTTTCAAATTCTTCCTTTGGTATGAGATTAATTTCTTTGTTGGGCATGGTTTAGTTTAAGTATATTTTATTAGGAGAGAGTTTGTCAAAGGGTATTTTGAGAATTAACTTTCTTTTTCTTTTTTGGTTTTTTTCCTTTTGATTTCTTTATTTCCTTTTTCTTCAATTAATTTTGCCAATCTTGACTTTAGCCTTGCGGCTTTATTTTTATGAATTATTTTCTTTTTAGCTGCTTGATCAAGAAGGCTTGAAGCTTTTCTGAATGCTTCTTGGCTTTTTTTCTTTCTCGCCAAAGAAACCGCCCTTTTAAGGTTTTTTTTGACCAAAATATTTATTTTGGCTCTTCGGCGATCTTTTCTTAAGGCTTTTTTAGCGCTTTTAGTTTGTGGCATTTTGGGATAAAATATATCACAACTTGGGAGTTTTGCCAAGATGGTAAAAAATATTTTAAATAAAGGGAAAATAATTTTCTTAAGAAAACAAAAAAGTATTTTGTCGGCCGCTCTTTTTATAATGGCTACCGTTTTTCTCTCTCGGATTTTAGGGCTTTTAAGAGATAGGCTTTTGGCAGGTAAATTTTTTGGTGGCAACGAATGGCAACTGGATGTTTATTTTGCCGCTTTTAGATTTCCAGATATGATTTTTCAACTTTTAGTTATTGGGGCACTTTCGGCGGCTTTTATTCCTGTTTTTAGTGAATATCTGGAAAAAGATAAAAAAGAGGCTTCTTTGGTGGCTTCTTCAATTATTAACATTGTCTTAATCCTTTTTTTAATTTTGGGATCCCTAATTTTTATTTTTGCCCCCTATTTTTGCAAAATTATTGCTCCTTCTTTTTCTCCGGAAAAAATTGTTTTAATGTCTTATTTAACAAGAATTATGCTTTTTGCTCAATTTTTTTTCTGCATTTCAAATTTTTTTACTGGAATTATTCAGTCTAATCAGCGTTTTTTAGTTCCGGCTTTGGCGCCGGTTGTTTATAATTTTGGAATTATTTTGGGGATAATTTTTTTAACTCCCTTTTTGGGAATTTATGGGCCAACATTTGGGGTAGTTTTGGGTGCCTTTTTACATCTTTTAGTTCAATTTCCTTTGGTTTTAAAACTTGAATTTTCTTATTCTCCCTGGACATGGGCCTTTTTTCATCCTGGAGTAAGAGAAATTGTTAAATTAATGATTCCCCGGAGTCTGGCTTTAGCGGTTTCGCAGATAGAAGCTACCTTGGCCGTTTTTTTAGCCACCTCTCTTTCTTCCGGGTCCTTGACGATTTTTTATTTTGCCCAGCATTTGATGAATCTGCCTGTTGGCCTTTTTGGAGCCACCATTGGTCAAGCAGCCTTGCCTTCTCTTTCTCAAAATATTTCAAGAAAAGATTGGCAAGAATTTAAGAAAACTTTTTTATCATCCCTTTTCCAGGTTCTTTATTTAGTTTTTCCCGCTTCGGCTATTCTTTTGGTTTTGCGTATTCCTATTGTAAGACTTGTTTTTGGAACTAAAAATTTTCCTTGGCAGGCTACTCTTTTGACAGGAAAAACTTTGGCTTTTTTTACTTTTGCCATCCTTAGCCAAAGTGCGATTCAAGTTTTAGTTAGGGGGTTTTATGCTCTTCGCGATACCAAAATTCCTCTTTTTATTGGATTGATAGGGGTGGCAATTAACATTTTTTTAAGTGTTACTTTTGTTTTTTATTTTAAATTTGGAGTTTTGGGATTGGCAGCTGCAGTTTCCTTGGCGAGTTTGGTTCATGCTTTTTTACTTTTTTGGATTTTAGAAAGGAAAATTGGGGGATTTAAAAAGAAAGAGGTTTTTATCCCCTTTTTAAAAATAGGTATTGCTACTTTCGTAACGGCTTGTTTTCTTTGGTTTCCAATGAGGGTTTTAGATAAGTTTATTCTTGATACTACAAGAACTGCCAATTTAATTATTTTAACCATTATTGCCTCTCTTTTAGGGTTAGGAGTATATTTATTTCTTTCTTTTCTTTTAAAAATTGAGGAATTTAAAATTTTTGTTGATCTTCTAAAGAAAATTGGTCAATGGCGAAAGATCCTTTCTGAGTCAGAGGAGATGATTGATTCCGTGAGATCTCCGCAAGGATAATTTTTCTTTGTTTAATTTTAAGTTTGGGTATCTAAACCATTTACCTTTTGAAAAATCCTCTTGACAAATTTTAGCAGTCATGGTATAAAAGTGCTAAGATAAAAGGAGGTTTTTGGGAAAATGTCTGACTTAACTGAAAGACAAGCAAAAATATTAAAGGCGATTATAGAAGAATATATTGAAACGGCCGAACCTGTTGGGTCAGAAACCTTAGAAAAAAAATATTCTTTGGGAGTCTCTCCAGCGACGATTAGGAATGAAATGGTGAGATTGACCACAGAAGGGTTTCTTCGTCAACCTTATACCTCTGCTGGAAGGATTCCCACTTCATTGGGCTTTAAATTTTATATTAATTCCTTAATGGAGGAAAAGAAACTTTCGGTAGTTGATGAAGTTTCCGCAAAAGAGGCAATCTGGGATTATCGATTTGAATTTGACAAGTTAATGCGAGAGACAACGCGGGTATTGGCTCAAAGAACTAAAAATTTAGCCGTTGCCGCTACTAATGAGGGGGAAATTTTTTCATCGGGTTATGCCAATATTTTGGATATGCCCGAATTTTTTGATATTGATGTGACCAAAAGCGTTTTGCAACTTCTTGATGAATTCGAGAGATTAGAAAATCTTTTTAATAAAGTTTTAGGCGATGATCCTGTTCATATCCTTTTAGGAGATGAAATTGGGGAAGAATATCTTAAATCTTGCGGACTAGTTTTTACCCATTTTCAGACAGGAAGCAAGTACGCAGGAACTTTAGGGGTAATTGGCCCTTGCAGAATTAACTATTCAGAGGTTATTCCTTTAGTTCGCTATTTTGGTAACTTAATTTCAGAAATTGGAAGGGGATGGTAAGATGGGTAAGAAAGATCAAGAGAAGATAAAGGAACTTGAAGAGAAGATAAAGGAACTTGAGGGATTTTGGAAGAGGGCGTTGGCTGATTATCAAAATTTAGAAAAAAGAGTTGAGGGAGAAAGAGAAGATTTTGTTAAATTTGCCAATTCTCAATTAATCTTAAAAATTTTGCCGGCAATTGATAGTTTAGAAAAAGCAGAGGATTATTTAAATGATGAGGGTTTGGCTTTAGCCGTAAGGCAATTAAAAGACGCTCTTTTTTCTGCGGGGTTGGAGAGAATTGAAGTAAAAGGGAGAGACTTTAATCCTGAGGAAATGGAATGCGTGGAGGTAGGAGAGGGAGAAGAAGGGAAGGTTTTAGAGGAGGTAAGGGCAGGTTATAAATTTGGCGGTAGGGTTTTAAGAGTGGCTCAGGTTAAGGTAGGCAAAAGAAAAATTGATAAAAAATCAGAAGAGAAGGCAAAAAAAGAATTGCAGAAAGGAGATTATCTATGAAACCAATAGGAATTGATTTAGGAACCACTAATTCTTGTTGTGCGGTTATGGAAGGCGGAAAACCAAAGGTTATTTTTTCCGCCGAAGGCCGCAATGTTTTTCCGTCGGTGGTTGATCCGATTAAGAATTTAGTGGGTGATATTGCTAAAAGACAGATGATTATCAATCCTAAATCGACCATCTATTCAGTTAAGAGATTAATGGGGCGAAGATTTAAAGACGAATCTGTCCAGTATGATATTAAATTACTTCCTTACAAAGTTTCTGAAGGTCGAGATGGGATGGCGGTAGTGGAGGTTGAGGGGCGGACCTTTACTCCTCAGGAAATCTCCGCTAAGATTCTTCAAAAAATTAAGACCGATGCCGAATCTTATCTTGGGGGAAAAGTTACCCAAGCAGTAATTACTGTTCCTGCTTATTTTGATGATTCCCAAAGACAGGCAACCAAGCAGGCAGGAGAAATTGCCGGACTTGAAGTTTTGCGAATTATTAATGAGCCCACGGCTGCTGCCTTGGCTTACGGTCTTGATAAAAAAGGAGCCCAGACAATTGCTGTTTATGATTTAGGAGGGGGGACTTTTGATATTTCAATTTTGGAGTTAGGGGAAGGAGTTTATGAGGTTAAGGCAACCAATGGTGATACCCATCTTGGTGGAGATGATTTTGACCAAAAAATCATCGATTTTCTTGCTGATGAGTTTAAAAAAGAACACAATATTGATCTAAGAAAAGACCCTCAGGCTCTCCAGCGACTTCGCGATGCCGCCGAGAAGGCAAAAATTGAACTTTCTTCGGCTCAGGAGACAGAAATAAATCTTCCTTTTATCACTCAAGGTCCGGCCGGTCCACTTCATTTAGTCCAAAAACTAACCCGGGCAAAACTTGAACAATTGGTTGATGATTTGATTCAAAGGACGATAAAGCCGGTGGAACTTTGTCTTAAAGATGCTAAAAAGAAGGTTTCTGATATTGATGAGGTGATTTTGGTTGGGGGAATGACAAGAATGCCAAAGGTCTATGAGACAGTTAAGAAATTCTTTGGTAAAGAACCAAATAGGTCTGTTAATCCTGATGAGGTAGTGGCGGTGGGGGCAGCAATTCAGGCAGGGGTTTTATCTGGCGAAGTGAAAGATGTGCTTTTATTGGACGTTACTCCTTTGACTTTGGGGATTGAGACTTTAGGAGGAGTAGCTACTCCTTTAATTCCTAGAAATACCACTATTCCTACTTCAAAAACTCAGATTTTTTCAACTGCTTCAGATAATCAAACCCAAGTTGAAATAAATGTTTTGCAGGGAGAGCGGCCGATGGCTCAAGATAATAAATCCTTGGGAAGATTTATTTTAGATGGTATTCCCCCAGCGCCAAGAGGAGTCCCTCAAATTGAGGTTACTTTTGATATTGATGCCAATGGTATTTTAAATGTTACCGCAAAAGATAAAGCAACTGGCAAATCCCAATCAATAAAAATTACCGGTTCAACCGGGCTTTCTAAAGAAGAAATAGAAAAAATGACAAAGGAAGCAGAATTGCACGCCGAGGAAGATAGGAGAAGAAGAGAGACTATTGAGGCAAGAAATATAGCCGATAATTTAGTTTATACTGCTGAAAAAACCTTAAAAGATGTTGGTGATAAAGTTAAACCTGAGGATAAGGAAAAGGTAGAGACAGAAATCAAAAATCTAAAAAGCATTTTAGAAAAAAGCGAGGCAACAAAAGAAGAGATTGAGGAGGCAGCTAGAAGGCTTTCTGATGAACTTCAAAAAGTTGGGGCAGCAATGTATACCTCTTCGCAAACAGCAACAGATCAGGAATCACCAAAAACCGAAGAAACAAAAGACGAGAAAAAAGAGGCCGAAGAAGGAGAAGTATTAGACTAAAAATTAAAAAAATAAAAAAATGAGAAGAAAAGCCGCGTTTGCCGCGGTTTAATTTTGCTAAAATAAAATATATGCAACCAAAACGCGATTATTATGATGTTTTAGGAATTTCCAGGAATGCTTCTGAGGAGGAAATCAAGCGGGCCTATCGGAAATTGGCTTTAGAATGGCATCCTGATAGAAATAAATCTCCTGAGGCAGAAAAAAAGTTTAAGGAGATAAATGAGGCATACGAAGTTTTATCAGATCCGGAGAAGAGGTCCGCTTATGATCAATTTGGTCATGCCGCTTTTGAACCTGGAGGAATGGGAGCGGGAGGGTTTTCTGGTGGGCCATTTGGAGAAGGGTATACTAGGACTTACCGCCAAGGGCCATTTACTTTTACCTATACTACTTTTGGTAGAGAGTCGCCTTTTGAAGGTTTTGGATTTGATTTTTCTGATCCGTTTGAAATTTTTGAGCAGTTTTTTGGAACTTCCTCTCCATTTGGGAAACGCCAAAAAATTCCCCGTTATGGGCTGACTTTAGATTTTATGGAGGCAGCCAAGGGTTGCGAAAAAGAGATAATGGTTGGGGGAAGGAGGAGAAAAATAAAAATTCCTGCCGGGGTTGATGATGGTTCAAGGATTAATTTTGGCGATTTTTATGTGACTATTAATGTTTCTCCCCATCCAATTTTTAAAAGAGATGGATCAGATGTTTACGTTGACGTTTTGGTTCCTTTTACCCTGGCGATTTTAGGAGGAATGGTGGAGGTTCCAACAATTGATGGGAATTTAAAATTAAGAATTCGGCCTGGGACTCAGCCAGGAACTTTGGTTAGACTTAGGGGTCGGGGAATAAAGCATCTTCGAGGTTCTGGTCGGGGAGATCAGTATGTTCGCTTAATAGTGACTTTACCTGAAAAATTAACCGAAGAACAGAAAGAACTCCTGAAAAAATTTGACCAAATTTCTAGATATTGAGGTCAGACCTCCTCGGAGGTCAGACCTGGTTTTGAGATTGGTTTTGGAACTCACATTTTATTTGACTTCATTTAATCTTCGTGATAAACTTCTAAATTAGGAGGTTTAATTGATTTTTGCTGAGGTGGGAAGAACCCACCTTTTTAGATAAAAAATTAAAAATTTATGCCTTACATATCAAGAAGCGAATTTGCCGTTGCTCTTTCTCAGGTTGCAAATGAGCGTGGAATTAAACCTGAGGTTGTTTTGGAAACCATAAAAGCGGCGATTTTAGCCGCTTATCGTCGTGATGCCCGCGAAAGGGGTTTGGCAGTTTCCGAGGAAGAATTGGAGGTTGAGGTTGATCCAAAAACTGGCGAGGCAAGGATTTTTCAAAAAGAAGAGGAAGGAAGAAAAGATATTACTCCTCCGGGCTTTGGGCGAATTGCCGCCCAAACAGCCAAACAGGTTATTTTGCAAAAAATTCGTGAAGCGGAAAAGAATGCGATTCTTGAGGAATTTTCAGGGAGAGTGGGAAACATTATTTCCGGGATTATCCTTCGGTTTGATGGTCCAAATATATTAGTGGAGATAGGGAAAGCAGAGGCAATTATGCCTCCTCAGGAGCAGGTTAAATCAGAAAACTATAAAATAGGGCAGAGACTAACATTTTACATTAAAGAAATAAAAGAAGGAGCACGTGGTCAGCAGCAGATTATTGTTTCTCGAACTGATGAAGGTTTGGTTGAAGGGCTTTTTAGACATGAAGTTCCTGAGATTTCTTCTGGCGCAGTAGAGATTAAGGCTATTGCTCGTGAGCCAGGTTCAAGAACCAAAATTGCCGTTTTTTCCAAGCAGGCGGGTATTGACCCAGTGGGATCCTGCGTTGGTCAAAAGGGAATAAGAGTTCAACAGGTTATTAACGAGTTAGGCGGAGAAAAGATTGATGTTATTCAATACAGTGATGACCCGAAAAAATTTATTGCCGCTTCGCTTTCTCCGGCAGAAAATTTACGGGTAGAAATTAAGAAGAAGAATGCTTTAGTGTTTGTTTCCGAGGATCAACTTTCTTTGGCTATAGGAAAAGAAGGACAGAATGTAAGATTGGCGGCTAAGTTGACTGGTTTTAAGATTGATATTGAGAAGGAAGAGGAAAAAAGTGATTAATTTAAAAAGAGATAAAAAACACTCTTAGAAAATAGAAAAAAAGTGAGAAAAGATGAATCTTCAGAAAGGGAACAGAGAAAAGGCAGAGTTTTTTTTGAGGCCGCCTGTGGTTGCGGTTTTAGGTCATGTTGATCATGGGAAAACTACCCTTCTTGATTTTATTAGGAAAACCAATATTGCCCAGAAGGAAGCGGGGGGAATTACTCAAAAGATTGGGGCTTACCAAGTAGAGGTTGATTCTCGAAAAATTACTTTCATTGATACCCCAGGTCATCAGGCTTTCTCTAAAATGCGTTCTCGGGGGGCCCAGGTAGCAGATTTGGTGGTTTTAGTGGTGGCTGCCGATGATGGCGTTATGCCGCAAACAATAGAATCTTTAGACCATATAAATAAAGCCGGCGTTCCTTTTTTGGTTGCAATTACAAAAGTTGATCTCCCCGGAATAAACCTTGAAAAAGTTAAAAAACAATTATTTGAGAATGGGATTAATATTGAGGAATATGGAGGAGATGTTGTTTGTCTGCCAGTTTCTGCAAAGACCGGCCAAGGAATAAAAGACTTACTCGAGATTATTATTCTTTTGGCGGAAATGAAGGATATAAAAGCGTCCCTTTCTGGTCCTTTAGAGGCGATAGTAATTGAGTCAAAATTAGAAAAGGCTGGACCAGTTGGAACAGTAATTGTCAAAAATGGAGTTTTAAGGGTAGGAGAACAGATTTTAGTTGAGGATGTGCAGGCTAAAATTCGGCGTATGATTGACGAGAATGGGAAAGATTTGAAAGAGGCTTTACCTGGTCAGCCGGTTGAGATTATTGGCTTTACAAAACCTCCCCCAATTGGGGCAAAAGTTTTTAAAATTGAGAAGTTTAAAGAGGAAGAAAAAATTTCTCAGGATAAGTTAGTAAAAATTGAAATTCCCAAGGAAGCAAAAGAAAAAATAAAAATTATTCTTCGGGGCGATAATAAAGGTAGTCTTGAAGCAATAAAAGAAAATCTCCCCGAGGATGTTTTTGTTACTTATTCTGAGGTGGGAGATATTTCTGAATCAGATGTTTTTTTAGCCCAGGCAATCAAGGCGAAAATTTTTGGTTTTAACGTAAAAATTCCTTCAGAAACAGAAAAATTAGCAAAGGCGGAAAGGGTGGAAGTTAAAATTTACAAAATTATTTATGAACTTTTAGAAGATTTAGCCAAGGAAGGATTGAAGAAAGCCATGGGTGAGGAAGAAAAAAAAGTTTTGGGTAAGGCGGTGATTCTTAAAGAGTTTAATATTTCAGGAGTTAGAATTGCCGGTTGTAAAGTTTTAGAAGGAAGAATAAATAAGGCGGATGAAATAGTGATTCAAAGAAATGATAAGGAAATTAGAAGAGTTAAAATTCAATCAATGAAGCATCAGAAAACAGAAATCTCCGAGGCTCAAAAAGACGAAGAGTTTGGGATAGTCTTTTCTCCTCCATTTGACTTTAGGGTTGGCGATGTGTTAAAATCCTACTAGTTTATTTTTAATTTGAACTTCGGTATAGATAGAAACTGCCCCGAAAATTATTATGAAAGATTATCCTTTTACTCAGATTAAAGAGCTTTTCGACTCTGCCAAAAATATCTTAATTTGTCTTCCTCGAAAAGTTTCCTTTGATCAGGTAGCCGCCGCTCTTTCTTTATATCTAAGTTTTGGGAAAACCCAAAAAAATGTTAGCATTGTTGCTCCAGAGCCAATGACAGTTGGGTTTTCTCATTTAGTAGGAGTGAATAAAATTAAAGATAAAATCGTAGGGACAAATTTAGTTTTAACGATTCAAACCCCAATTGAAAACATCGATAAGGTTTCTTCTAAAGACGACGGGAAGTATTTAAGTTTAATAATTATTCCCAAAAATGGAGCCTCGCCAATTACTCCCGAGCAAATTTCTTTTACTCAGGCAGGCAATGGTTTTGATTTAATTTTTACTATTGGCGCAAGGAAACTTGAAGAATTAGGAAAAATTTATTTGGAAAATCAAGAAACCTTTAATACTAAACCCATAATTAATATTGATAATAACAGCCAAAATATCAGTTTTGGTACCCTTAATTTAGTTGATTTAAGCGCCTCTTCTTGTTCAGAAATTGTGGCTTTCCTTATTTCAGGGTTAGGACTTCCAACTGACGGAGACATTGGTTCTAATTTATTTTTGGGTCTTAAAGAGGAAACAAAAAATTTTCAATCTGAGAGGGTTTCGGCAGAGACATTTGAGGCGGCGGCTTTTTCTTTAAGGATTGGGGGGAGTTTTAAGGGGATGGAGTCAAAAATAGGAGAGACAAAACCTGGGGCGCCGGCAACAGAAAAACCAGTTGAAGAGAAAAAACCTTCACCCTCCCAGCCTCCTCAGGAATGGCTTGAGCCAAAAATTTATAAAGGTTCCACTATTCCTTAAAAATTTATTCTTGCGGAATAACCCTCCTTTTGTTATAATTTTTTTATGTCTTTGAAAGCAGAAGAAAAAAAGAAAATAATTGAAAAGTTTGCCACTGTCAAAGGAGACACAGGTAGTCCTGAAGTTCAAATTGCTCTTTTGACAGAAAAAATTAATAAGTTAGTTGAGCATCTTAAAACCCACAAAAAAGATGTTCATTCTCGTCGCGGGCTTTTATCAATGGTTTCTAAAAGAAGAAGACTTCTTTCTTATCTTTTAAAAAAAGACGAAAATCGTTATAAAAAATTAATTGATCTTTTAGGACTTCAAAAGTAGTTATCCAGTGGAAAAAATCTCTAAATCGATAGAAATCGGCGGAAGAACTTTAACTTTGGAAACTGGGGCGTTGGCTTTTCAGGCAAGGTCGGCAGTTTTGGCTCGTTATGGAGATACAGAAGTTTTAGCAGCAGTATGTTGTGGTGCAGAAAGAGAAGACATAGATTATCTTCCTTTGGATATTGAATATATAGAAAGACTTTATGCGGGAGGGAGAATTAAGGGTTCTCGTTGGGTAAAAAGAGAAGGGCGGCCTTCTGATGAAGCCATTTTAGCCGGTAGATTGGTTGATCGTTCTCTTCGGCCTCTTTTTCCCAAGAATTTTTTAAATGAAACCCAAATAACAATTACCGTTCTCTCGGTAGATCTCGAGAATAGTCCGGATATTGTTTCCGTTATTGCCGCCTCAGCGGCGCTTTCCATATCCGACATTCCTTGGAATGGGCCAGTGGGGACAGTTAGAGTAGGATTTAAAGATGGAAAATGTTTCGTAAATCCCGTAAATGGAGAATTGGAATTTTCTGATTTAGATTTAATAGTTTCTTCAACTTCAGAGAAAGTAGTAATGCTTGAATGTGCGGCTAATCAAGTTCCTGAGGATAAATTTTTAGAGGCGATAAATTTTGGTAAAAACGAGGCTTTAAAAATTATTGAATTAATTTCCTCTTTGGCAAAGGAAGTAGGGATTGAAAAACAGAAAATTAAGGAGGAAAAAGTTAATTCTGAGCTTAAAAAAAGAGTCGAGAAAGAACTTTTAGGTGCCTTTGATCTTATTTTTTCAGATAAAAAAGAACCTTTTGAGATAAAACAAGCGATTTTAGAAAAATTTTCTGATGAGAAGAAAAAAGAAGTTGGGAGGATTTTCGAAGAGACGTTTAGAAAAACAGTCAGAAAGAAGGTTCTTGAAGGAAAAAGAATTGATGGAAGAGTTCCGGATGAGATAAGACCAATTGAGATTGAGGTTGGTCTTTTACCGCGAACCCATGGAAGTGCCCTTTTTTCTCGGGGGCAAACCCAAGTTTTGACGGTAACTACCCTGGGGAGTCCCTCTTTAGAACAGTTAATAGAAAGTCCAGAAGGAGAGGCGACTAAAAGATTTATTCATCATTATAGTATGCCTCCATATTCTATAGGAGAAGTGGGGAAATTAGTAGGTCCTTCTCGTCGAGAAATCGGCCACGGTGCCTTGGCAGAGAAGGCTTTGGAACCGGTGATTCCTTTGGAGGATAAATTTCCTTATACGATTCGTTTAGTTTCTGAGGTTTTATCCTCAAATGGGTCAACTTCTATGGCTTCGGTTTGTGCTTCGACTTTATCTTTAATGGATGCTGGTGTTCCAATATCTGATCCTGTTGCTGGCGTTGCTATGGGGTTAGTAACTGATCAGGAGGGAAAATTTATTATTTTAACCGATATTACAGGAATTGAGGATTTCACCGGTGATATGGATTTTAAAATTGCTGGGACAAAGAAAGGAATTACCGCTGTTCAATTGGATGTTAAAATTCCCGGTCTTGAGGAAAACATAATAAAAGAAACTTTGGAAAAGGCCTATCAGGCAAGGATAAAAATTCTTGAAAAGATGTCTCAAGTTTTGGATAAGCCTCGAGAAAAGCTTTCTCAATATGCCCCTCGGGTTTTAGTTTTGCATCTTGACCCAGAGCAAATTGGCGATATTATTGGTCCTGGGGGAAAGACTATTAGAAGAATTATGGCAGAAACCGGCGCAACGGTTGATGTTGAGGATGAAGGTACAGTTAACATTTCGGGCATTGACGGAGATTCGGTAGAAAAAGCAGCGCAAATGATTAGAGGTTTAGTCCGGGAGGTTAAGCCTGGCGAGATCTATGAGGGAGTAGTTAAAAGAATTCAACCCTTTGGAGTGTTTGTCGAGATTTTGCCAGGAAAAGAAGGATTAGTCCACGTTTCTCAAATGGGAAGTGGTTTTGTTAAAAATCCGGCAGAAATTGTTTCAGTTGGTCAGAAGGTTAAAGTGAGGGTAATAGAAATAGATGAAATGAAAAGGATTAATCTTTCAATGGTTTTTGATAAATTTAGAAAAAGAGAACCAAGGCCTTTAAGAAAAAAGACTTCTCTTTTCTCCCAACGTAGGTTAAAATGGTAATATTGATTTAGATGGTGGAAAAAACACTTTTTAAAGAAATAGAAAAAGTTGAAGAAATTGTTCAAAAGGCAACCCTTCCTTTCGAACTTAAAGAGAAACTTCAGGAAGAAATTTTGAGATTAAGAAGATTAAGTCAATCGGGAGATTTTATTAAAGAATATACTCGATTTTCTTCTTACGTTGAATGGGTAGTTAATTTACCATGGGCAAAAAGAAGTGATGATATCCTCGATTTAGATTTTGCCAGAAAAATTTTGGATAGAAATCATTATGGTCTTAAGCCCATTAAGGAAAGAGTTTTAGAATATTTGGCAGTTTTAAAACTTAAAAGGGATCAAAAGAGATCAAAAAAAGACGAGGAGACAATATTGAAATTTATGAGAGCGCCAATTCTTTGTTTTGTAGGTTTGGTAGGGACAGGAAAAACCACTATTGCCTATTCGATTGCCGAGGCAATGGGGAGAAGGTTTGTAAGAATTCCTTTTGGCGGGATGGGAGATCCTCTTTATCTTCGAGGGCAATCAAGAGTTCATCCTGATGCTGAGCCGGGGCAGATAATTAAGGCCTTAAGGCGGGCGGGGACAAAAAATCCTGTAATTTTACTTGATGAAATTGATCGGGTAGTTGAGGAGAGCCGAACAACTATAATGGGAGTTTTGGTGGAACTTCTTGATCCGGAACAAAATATGGCCTTTGTTGATCATTTCATAGATTTCCCTTTTGATTTATCAGAGGTTTTGTTTATTGCTACCGCAAATAACACCGTCAATATTTCTACAGCGGTTTTAGATAGACTTGAACCAATGATGATGCCTTCTTATACCGATGAAGAAAAGATTGTTATTGGGAAAGATTATGTTTTACCAAAGGCGATGGAAGAAGCGGGTTTAACCAAGGAAAATCTTAGAATAAGCGAGGGAGTTTGGCCAAAAATTGTTAGGCCCTTAGGATATGATGCCGGAGTAAGAACTTTAGAAAGAACAATTAGCGGAATTTGTCGAAAGGTAGCCAAAATGATTGTTGAAAAAAAGGGAGAAAAATTTTATATAACTGAAGAAAATATTAAAGATTTTCTCCCTAGCTGGTAATTATCTAGGGTAGTTTAATTAATTAAAGTGAATAAGAAAAAGATGGCAGAGGTTTTAAAAATTTTGGTATTAGGGGGTGGAATAATTTGAAAGATAAAAAATTCCTCGGGTTGAGTTTAGCGAATGAATCTAAAAGAAAAAGAAAAAAAATTAAAAGAAATTTCTCAAAAAATTTCTTCTTGCCGGAGATGTCCTCTTTATAAGACTGCCACTTACGCAGTCCCTGGGGAGGGGAATTTAGAGGCAGAAATTATGTTTATTGGTGAAGCCCCTGGGTTTTTTGAGGATAAAAAAGGAAGACCATTTGTTGGTCAAGCAGGAAAACTTTTAGATAGCCTACTTCAATTAATTAAAGCGGAAAGGAAAGATGTTTGGATTGGAAATTTATTAAAACATCGTCCTCCGGGAAACCGTGATCCAAAGCCAGAAGAAATTGAGGCTTGTTCAATTTGGATCGATAAGCAAATAGAAATTTTAAATCCTAAGATTATTGTTGCCTTAGGTAGATTTTCAACGGCAAAGTTTATTCCCTTTGGGAAAATTAGTCGTATTCACGGCCAAAAATTTAAAATAGAATTTAAAGGGAGGAAAATAGATCTTTTCCCGATGTATCATCCCGCCGCCGGTTTACGCAATAGGGAGATTTTAAATAGATTAAAGGAGGATTTTAAAAAACTTGGAGAATTTTTGTTAATCAATAATCATTAATAAGAAAAAAATATGAAGACTAACTTTTTAAGAATTATTTCTCTTGGCGGTTTTGGTGAGGTAACTAACAATATGTTTGTTTATGAAACGGGGAAAGATATTTTAATTGTAGATTGTGGCGTGGGTTTCCCAACAGAAGAAATGAGAGGAGTTGATTTAACCATTCCCGATATTTCTTATCTTTTACCTAAAAAGGGAAAAATTAGAGGAATCGTAGTCTCGCATGGCCATTATGATCATATTGGGGGACTTCCTTACATTTTGCCAACTCTTGGAAATATTCCTGTTTTTGGCTCAAGATGGGCTTTAGCTTTGACTTCTGAAAAACTTTCCGAATTTGGTCTTAAGGCTAATCTTCAGGAGATTTCCCAAGGAAAAAAAATTTTTCTGGGGGAATTTCAGATTGAGTTTATCCAGGTAACTCACTCAATTCCCGAGACAATGCATTTGGTGATTTCTACTCCGGTTGGTATTTTTTATCATGCTGCTGATTTTAAACTTGATTTGACACCGGTAATGGGAAAACCTACAGATCAAAATTTGATTTTAAAGGTAGGCGAAAGAGGGGTTTTGTGTCTTCTTTCTGATTGTCTAAGGGCGGAAAAGAAAGGATTTACTCCCTCTGAGGCGAAAATTAAAGATATGTTTGAAAGAGAAATTAAAGATTGCCGAGGGAAATTTTTTGTTACCGCCATGTCTTCAGATATTTCAAGATTCAAACAAGCAATTGAAGTTTCTCAAAAATATGGAAGAAAAATAGTTTTAGTTGGTCGTTCAGTTGAAGATAATATTAAACTTGCTTTAAATCTTTCTTATTTAAACTTTCCTCCCAGTTTTTTTCTCCCAATTAAGGAAGTTAAAAAAACTCCTTCTGATAAATTGACTCTTCTTGTGGCCGGCAGTCAGGCTCAGGTTGGCTCTGCCTTGGAAAAAATTGTCAATGGCGAACACAGAATTAAAATTAAAAAAGGAGATAAAATTGTTTTTTCTACTGATTATATTCCTGGCAATGAACTTTCTATTTATTCTTTGATTGATGAAATTTTGCGCCAAGGAGGAGATGTTTCTTATCCTGATATAACTGGCGACATTCATGTTTCTGGTCATGGCTATTCTTCAGATCTTAGGAAGTTAATTGAAATGATAAAACCAAAGTTTCTTTTGCCAATTGGGGGAAATTTTCGCCACATGGTGGCTTATAAAAAATTGGCCCAAAAATTGGGCTATAAGGAGGAGCAAATAATTCTTCCTCGAGAAAATCAAGTGGTTGATTTTTTTGAAAACGGGAGAGTTAATTTTAAAAAAACCATTAAAATTTCCAAGGTCTTAGTTGATGCGTTGGGGGTGGGAGATGTTGGCAATGTTGTTTTGCGTGATCGAGAAATTCTTTCCAAGGAAGGAATAGTAGTGATTATTATTTTGATTGATAGATTTGGTTTTAAACTTATTGGCGAACCAGAAATTGTAAGTCGTGGTTTTATTTATTTAAAAGACTCTGGATATCTTTTTGAAGAGGCAAAGAAAAAAATAGAGAAACTTTTTAGAAAATTAGGCAAAAAAAGGAAAAAATTTTATATTCAGTCGGAAATTCAAGATAATCTTGAAAAATTTTTTTTCGAAAGAACTGGTCGTCGCCCTTTAATTTTGGTTCAAATAATTGAAATTTAAATTTTTATTTTTGATCGCAAAACAAAGGGGATGATATAATAAAATTTATGGATGCGTCAAAACTGCCAATAAAAATTTCTTCAAGGAAAACTTACCGTCGTTCTTACAAAATTCGTCTTAAAAAATCAACCATTTTTTCTATTGGAAGCGTTTTGTTCCTTTCTTTTTCTTTTTTAACGATTCTTTCCTTTTTAAGACAAGGAATTTTACTGGTTAAATTGAATAATCTTCTTTTGAATAATTTTGGTTTTGGTTCTTTTTTTATTCCGTTTATTTTTTTGGTAGCAGGTTTAATGTTAACTAAGATTAAATCTCCGGTAAACGAACCTCATATTTTAGTTGGTTCTTTTCTTTTAATGTTTTCTTTTATGGGAATTTTTAGAAGCGGAAATTTAGGGGAGGAAATTTGGTTTGGGATGGTGGGGATGATTACCAAGGTTGGGGCATTTTTAGTTCTTTCTGGGGGAATTTTAATTGGGATTATGGTTTTATTTAATACTTCTCTTGACCAAATAATTATTTTTTTTATTAATTTCTTCAAAAATCTAAAAAAATTTTTTATTGCCTTACCAAAGAAAGAAATATCCCATTTGAGGGTAGAGGAAAGTTCGGCTTTACGTTTATCAGAAACAAGAGAGGAAAAAATTTCTCCTTCGCTTAAAGAAAAAGAAGAAATTTCTCCAACTATCCCAATTCATTCTTTTGCTCAAGATAAAATTTGGGAATATCCCCCCCTTTCTCTTCTTCAAGATATTGCCGGGGGCAAGGCTGATCGGGGGGATGTAAAGACTAATGCGGCTATTATCGAAAAAACACTTGAGTCATTTGGTATTTCTGCCAGTGTAGTTGAGGTAAATCCTGGTCCAGCCGTTACTCAATATGCTTTGGAGGTGGCGCTGGGGACAAAACTCTCAAAAATTACCACCTTGGCTGATAATTTGGCTCTTGCTTTGGCTGCTCCTCATGGTCAAATAAGAATAGAGGCACCCATTCCCGGAAGATCTTTAGTTGGAATTGAGCTTCCCAATCGTTCTATAGAATTTGTTACCTTAAAGAAAATGCTTGAATCTGATGTTTTGAAAAATGCTAAAAGCAAACTTACTGTGGCCTTAGGTCTTGATGTTTCTGGAAAACCGGTAGTAGCCGATATTGCGCGAATGCCCCATGTTTTGATTGCTGGTTCAACCGGAAGTGGGAAAACAGTTCTTCTAAATTCTTTTATTGCTACTTTGCTTTTTAGAACTACTCCAAACGAAGTTAAACTTATTTTGGTTGATCCAAAAAGAGTGGAACTTGTTCAGTATAATGGTGTCCCCCACCTTTTAACCCCAGTTATTGTTGAACCAGAAAAAGTTCTTTCTGCTTTAAAATGGGCAATTTCTGAAATGGATCGCCGCTATAAACTTTTTGCTGAGGTGGGGGCAAGAAATATTGATTCTTATAATGAACTTTCCGGGTTTATGGCAATGCCTTATATTGTGATTATTATCGATGAGTTAGCCGATATTATGCTTTTTGCTCCAGTTGAAGTTGAGGATACCATTTGTCGAATTGCCCAAATGGCTAGAGCCACTGGGATCCATTTGGTTATTTCTACCCAAAGGCCATCAGTAGATGTTTTAACTGGGCTTATTAAAGCCAATATTCCCTGCCGAATTTCTTTTGCTGTTTCTTCAATGGTTGATTCTCGGGTTATTTTAGATCAACCTGGGGCAGAAAAACTTTTGGGGCGAGGAGATATGCTTTATATTCCTCCAGATCAGGCCAAGCCAACCAGAATTCAGGGAGTATTTGTTTCTGACCCGGAAATTCAAAGATTAATCGAGTTTTTAAGGAAAAAGGCATCGCCTTCTTATACCGAGGAGGTAGTTACAATGCCTGTTAGTGTAAAGCGTTTTGGCGAAAAGGGAGAAATAGAAGAGAAAGATGAACTTTTTGAAGAAGCATTAAGAACTGTTTGCCAGTATGACAGGGCTTCTGCCTCTTTGCTTCAAAGACGTCTTTCAATTGGATATGCCAGAGCAGCCAGAATTTTAGATCAACTTGAGGAAGCAGGTGTTGTTGGGCCGGGTGAAGGATCAAAGCCCCGGGAGGTATTAATTAGAAATCCTGAAGAATTTTTAACTTCCAAAGATCAATCCTCATGAAGACTGTTGGTGAGATTTTGAGAGAAACCCGAGAAAGAAAAAAAATCTCTCTTTTAGAGGCAGAAAAAGCCACTAAAATTAAGGCTCGCTTTTTGGAAGCCCTAGAGAGAAATGATTTTTCAGAAATTAACGAGGCAACAGTTATTAAGGGATTTATTAAAAATTATGCTGAGTATCTTGGTCTTTCTTCTTTTGAGGTGATGGCGGTATTTAGACGAGATTTTGCAGAAAATAAAGATGGTCAAATTTTACCTCACGGTCTTTATAAACCTTTATCCCAAGTAAAATCTATTTGGACGCCAAGGCACACATTTGGATTGTTAATTGGCTTTATTTTTTTATCTCTAATTGGCTATTTACTTTTTCATTTTTTTGGCTTTTTTAGCCCCCCTCTTTTGGAAATTTATTCTCCTTTAGAAGGTGAAGTTTTAGAAAGTTCCGAAGTTATAGTTAAAGGGAAAGTTGATCCCGACGCTAGTGTTTCAATTAACGGAGATTTGGCTTTTGTTTTTGGAGACGGCTCTTTTGAAAAAAAAATTTCTCTATCAAAAGGAAAAAATAAAATTTTGGTTGAGGCTGTTTCCAGACAGGGTAGAAAAAATACTAAAGAAATAACAGTTGAAATAAGACCACCAGATTAAGATTAAATTTTAAAAAATGTAAATTTGACTATTGACAGAGGGTTATTAGCAATTGTAAATTTTGAATAGGGGGACACCTTTATGGAGATTATTCAAATAATTTTAGTTTCGGTGGTTTTTATTTTGACCTTAATTTTGTTTGTTATTGGTTTCGAGGTATTTTTGGTTTTTGGAGAATTTCGTCAGTCAATTAGAAAAATTAATAAGATCCTAGACGATATGGGAGTTATTTCTGAATCAATTGCCAAACCAATTTCTGGTTTTTCTGATTTAACAAGTGGAATGCGATTTTTGGTTGATTTAGTTAAATCTTTTGCCGGCGGAGGCAAAAAAGAAAATAAAAAAGAAGAAGAGACTGAGGAGACAATTAAAGAAATTAAAAATCCCGAAGAAAAAGGCGGAAGTTCTCCGGTTAGGCGTTTCTTCTTAAGAGCAGGGAAAAAACTTTCTTAATCTTCTAGGAATAACTTAAAGTTTTTTTATTAGTTGAGATTGAAGGCAGGAGAAGATATAATATTTCAAAGTGATAGCCAAAAATCTTCGGAATAAATTTCTAGATTTTTTTGTTAAAAGAGGGCATAGGGTAATTCCCAACGTTTCCCTAATTCCCGAAAATGATTCAACCGCTCTTTTTATCTCGGCGGGAATGCATCCTTTGGTTCCTTATCTTTTGGGAGAACCTCATCCTTTGGGTAAAAGGCTTTGTTCAGTCCAGCGGTGTTTGCGGACTGATGATATAGATTTGGTGGGAAGTTCTTGGCACCATACCTTCTTTGAAATGCTTGGTAATTGGTCTTTGGGTGATTATTGGAAAGAGGAGGCCATTTCTTGGTCTTTTGAATTTTTGGTAAAGGAACTTAATCTTGATCGGAAAAGAATTTATGTTTCTTGTTTTGGCGGAGATAGAAATATTCCTCGTGATGAAGAATCGGCAAAAATTTGGCAAAAAATTGGAATTCCTAAGGAGAAAATTTATTTTTATGGAAAAAAGGAAAATTGGTGGGGACCGGTAGGTGAATTTGGCCCTTGTGGGCCTGATACGGAAATTTTCTACGATCTTACGGGAAATCCTTGTGGTTTGGATTGTCGACCGAATGATAACTGTGGTCGATTTTTAGAAATTTGGAATAATGTTTTTATGGAATATGAAGTAAATAGAAAAGGAGAGGTTGTTTTTTTAAAACAAAAAAATGTAGATACGGGAATGGGTTTGGAAAGGATGGTTTCTATTCTTTCTAAATTGGGAGATGATTATCAAACAGAGCTTTTTAAGGGGATAGTTCAATTAATTGAATCGCTTTCCGGAGAAGATTATAGAAAGGAGAAGAATCAGAGACCAATAAGAATTATTGCTGATCACGCAAGGGCGGCTACATTTTTAATTGCCGATGGTGTTTTTCCTTCTAATTTAGAAAGAGGTTATATCTTGAGAAGATTAATAAGGCGAGCAGTAAGATTTGGGAGAATGATTAATTTGAAAAAACTTTCTATTCCAAAAATTGCCGAAGAAGTAATTCAAAAGATGAAAGATGAATATCCAAAATTGGAAGAACATAGAGAAAAAATTATAGAAACAATAGCCAATGAAGAAGAAAAATTCCAAAAAACCTTAGAAAAAGGGCTTAAAGAAGTAGAAAGGTATGAAAAAATTGACGGCAAAACCGCTTTTTATCTTTATGAAACTTATGGTTTTCCTTTGGAGATGAGTGAGGAAATTGCTTTTGAAAAAGGACAGAAAATTGACAAAAAAGAGTTTGAGAAGGAATTTAGGAAGCATCAGGAGATTTCAAGGTCTGGAGCAAACAAAAAATTTGCTGGGGGATTAGCCACCCATTCCCAAGAAGCAATAAAACTTCATACTGCTACCCATCTTTTAAATGCCTCCTTACGTTATGTTCTTGGGTCGCACGTTTTACAGAAAGGTTCAAATATAACTAATTCAAGGCTTCGTTTTGATTTTCTTAACCCAAAAAAACTTACCCCTGAAGAATTAAGGAAAGTCGAGGATTTAGTGAATCAGAAAATCAGGGAAAACCTTGAAGTAAAGATGGAAATAATGAGATTTGAGGAGGCCAGAAAAAAAGGGGCGATATCTGTTCCTGGCGAAAGTTATCCGGAAAAGGTTAAGGTTTATTCAATTGGCGATTTTTCTTGCGAGATTTGCGGCGGTCCCCATGTTAACTTTACAGGGGTTTTAGGAAGGTTTAAGATTATAAAAGAAGAGGGGGCAGGAGCAGGAATTAGAAGAATCTATGCTGTTTTAGAATGATAATTTCTTAATTTTAAATTTGAAATTAAAAATGGAACTGCCTAACATTATTGAAAAAATAACTCATCAAGAAGAAAGAGAAAAAAGAGAGTATTTTTTTGCTTTGCAAATCTGGGATGAAGGAGTAAAAAGTGCTATTTGGACAATAGAAGAAAAGGGGATAAAGGTGGTGGTTTTGGGAAGCCAGGAAGAATGGGAGGGGGGAGTTGATGAGCTGATTGCTGCTGTTGATAAAAGTCTTTCCGTTGCTTTTGAACGTTTCGAAGGGATAGGAGAGGAACCTTCGCGTGTTATTTTTGGTCTTTCTGATGATTGGATAAGTGGGGATAAAATAATTCCCGAAAAGCAAGAAATGCTTTCTGCTCTTTGCCAAAGATTAGACCTTAAACCAATTGGTTTTGTCTCCATTTTTGATGCTTTAAATTATCGAATTAAAGAAATCGAGGGAGTCCCCCCTTCAATGATTTTAATTAATTTAGGTAAGAAAGCCATTAATTTAGCGGTAATAGAGGCAGGGAAAATTTATAAAGTGGAAAAAGTTTTGCGGAGTGATAATCTTGGGGCAGACGTTTATGAAGGGCTTTTAAGATTTGAAGAAGTAGAAAATCTACCCTCAAGAATGGTTCTTTTCAATGGTGAGGAGACAGAAGAAGCAAGACAGATATTAATTAGTTTCCCTTGGCAAACTCCCTCTCCGGAAGGAAAAGAACTTTCTTTTCTTCATTTTCCAAAAGTTGAAATTTTGCCCTATGATTTTGATATTAATGCCATTTCTTTAGTTGGCGGGAAAGAAACCGCGGCGTTTTCAGGTTTTAAGGTTGATTTAGAGCCGAAAGAAAGAGAAAAAAAGGAAAGTTTGGAATTTTCTAAAGAAAAAGAATTTGAGAAAGGAGAGAAGGAAGATAATTTGGGCTTTGTTAAAGGCAAGGATGTGGCTTATTTTACTCCTAAAATGCCAAAAGAAGAAGAAATTCAGGAAGAAGGGGCGGCCAAAAAAACTGATTTTTTGATTGAGGAGGAAAAACCAAAAACAAAACCTTCTTTTGAATTTATAAGGGGGAATTTTTTTGGCAAAAAAATTTTTGGTTTTTTTTCTTCATTCCTTCGGCCACTTGAGATAGGAGGGGGAATAATATTTTTAATCGCTTTAAGTTTATTGTTTTTTCTTTGGAATATTCCCCAGGCAAAAATAACTGTTTTTTTCTCACCACAGGTTCTTGAAAAAGAATTAGAAATTATTATTGATCCAAATCAAGAAACGATTGATGAAAAAAATTTAATTTTGCCAGGTCAGGTAATTGAGGTGGAAATAGGAGGAGAAAAAAACATTTCTACTACTGGTAAAAAAACTGTAGGAGAAAAAGCCCGAGGAGAAATAACTATTTATAATCGAACAGATACCAAAAAGGTATTTCCCGAGGGGACAATTATTATTGGCCCTGGCGAATTAAAATTTGTTCTTGATAGAGAAGTTGAAGTGGCTTCAAAAACTCCTAATTTAGAAACAGGAGTGGATGAATGGGGAGAGGCAAAAGTTGAGGTTAGTGCCTTTGATATTGGTGCTCAATATAACTTGGCAGCAAATTCCCAATTTCGTTTTAAAGATTTCCCCACCACTTCTTTTTTAGGAAAAAATGAATCTGCCTTTACTGGAGGGAGTAGTCGCGAGATTTCTGCAGTTTCAGAAGAAGATCAAAAAAATCTTCAGAAAAAACTTCTAGGCGAATTAGAAGAAAATGCCAAAAATGAAATTTTATTAAAAGTCCCCCAAGGAAAGAAATTGGTGGAAGAGGCAATTTCTTCTTCGATTACGTCTGTTTCTTTTGATCACAAGGTAGGGGAAGAAGCACAAACTTTGAATTTGAAATTGAAAGTTAAGTTTTCTGGTTTGGTTTTTGATCAAAAAGAATTACTTGGTCTTATTAAAAATTCTTTATCCTCCCAAATCCCAGAAAATTTCGAATTTAAGGATGAAGAGATTTTAACTCGTTTTGAGTTTAAGGAAAAGAAAAATGACGGCAGCGTCTTGTTTAGCGTTTTTCTCCAGGCAAATTTACTTCCAAAATTGGATACGGCAGAGATTATTAAAAATATTAAAGGTAAAAGACCTAAAATGGCAAAGAGTTATTTTTCTAATATTTCTGGCTTTTCCGATTTGGAAATTTCTTTTAGTCCAAAACTGCCTAAAATTTTGGAAGTTATTCCAAAGCAAGAAGATAAAATTTCTTTGGAGTTAAGGAGTAGAAAATAAATATGCATTATCTTTATATTAAAAAAATTCCCAAACAAACATCGGTGGCTATAAATTTAAAATTTTTGCCATTTTTTTTACTTTTTTTAGGTTCGTTTTTGATTTTGAGTGTTAGCAGCCCAATTATTTTTTATCAATTTTTTCTTTCACCTTCTTTTTCGGAAGTCCTAGAGCCGGTACCTTCCGGCATGGAGGTACTTGGTGAATATGAAGAGGAAGATTATACAAAAATTTCTAATTGGTTTATTAACGATCAACCCCTTCCTCCCTTACCCTCAAAAATTACTCATTATAAGATTTCTATTCCTAAACTTAAAATTAGTGATGCCGTAGTTCAAGTAGGAGGAGTTGATCTTAAAGAAAGTCTTATTCATTATCAAGGAACTGCGTTTCCTGGTCAGTTTGGGAATACGGTTATCTTTGGGCATTCAGTTTTGCCTCAATTTTTTAATCCCACAAATTATTTAACTATTTTTTCTACTTTGCCAACCTTAAAGGTTAAAGATGAAATTTTTGTTGACTTTGATGGGGTTCGTTATAAATACGTAGTTGAAGAACTTAAGGAGGTTTCTCCTTCAGATATTTCGGTTTTGGAGCAAAGATACGATGATTCTTATCTGACTTTAATTACTTGTGTCCCTCCTGGTACTTACCTTAAAAGATTGGCTGTTCGGGCAAGACTTGAAAAAATATGAAGATGCTTGGCATAGATTTTGGGAAGAAAAAAATAGGATTGGCAATTTTTAATGGTTTTCTTGTTGAACCCTTGATGGTGATAAGGGATAAAAAAAGAATTTTAGATATTTGCCAGGAGGAAAAAATAGAAAAAATTGTTTTGGGAATTCCTGAGGGAAAGATGGTTCAAAAAATTAAGAAATTTAAGGGATGGCTTGAGCAAAAAACCGGTCTTCCAGTTGATTTTCAAGATGAGACCTTGACGAGCAAAGAAGCAGTTGCTAAAATGAAAGAGATAGGCAGAAAAATTAAAGAGGAGGATGCTATTTCAGCGGCTTTAATCCTTGAGGCCTATCTTGAGAAAAATGTTTAAAAAAATTATTGCTCCGGTTCAAGCCTGGCTTTTATCTCAAGGAAAATGTGTTGGTTGCGGAGCACCTCTTGCTAAAGGTAAAAGAGAAAAAAAGAATAAAGATCAAGAAAAAGTAACTTGTAAATGCGGGCGAATTTATATTTTTGACAAAAACACCCAAAAATACCGCCGCGCCCTCTTTGAGGAAGTGTGAGAAAGATAAAGTCTTCAATTATTTTTTTGGTTTTTTTGGTTTTTTTATTTTTGGTCTGTTTTTCTTGGTGGCAATGGGCAACAGCCCCTTTGTGTAAAAACAATTGTCAATCAAAAATTTTTGTTATCTCCAAGGGAGAAAGTCTTTCTTCAGTTGCTAAACGTCTTGAAGAAGAAAATTTAATTCGTTCTTCCTTTGCTTTTCAGATTTTGGCAACCAAAGAAGGAATAGTTCGAAAAATTCAGGCTGGAGATTTTAGATTAAATCCTCAAATGACGCCTTTGAAAATTGCCAGAGAATTAACTCATGGAACTCTTGACCGTTGGGTAACGATTATTGAAGGTTTGAGAAGAGAACAAATTGCCGAAAAACTTGAGGAAGCAGGTTTTGAAAATTTCCAAAAAGAGGATTTTTTAGAAGGATCGAAAAATTTAGAAGGAAAACTTTTCCCCGATACCTATCTTATTCCCAAAGATGCCAATGCCCAAAAAATAATTGAGATTTTGACTAAAAATTTTACTAAAAAAACACCTATGCCTTCAAAGGAGGTTTTAATTTTATCTTCAATTGTTGAACGGGAGGCAAAATTTGAAGAAGACAGGCCAATTGTGGCAGGAATTCTTTTAAAAAGACTTAAAAATGGTTGGCCGCTTCAGGCAGATGCAACCGTTCAGTATGCGGTTGGGAGCAAAAGGTGTGGAAGTCAGAATAAAGGTTGTGAATGGTGGCCAAAAAAACTAACTAGAGAAGATTTAAAAATAAATTCTCCTTACAATACCTATGTTTATTCTGGTTTACCTCCTTCCCCTATTTGCAATCCAGGTCTTAAGGCAATAGAGGCAGTTTTAAATCCGGTTGAAACCGATTTTTGGTTTTACCTTTCGGATAAAGAAGGGAAAATGCACTATGCCAAAACCATGGAAGAACATCAAAGAAATATAGAAAAGTATCTACTTTAATTTTCCTTAAGAACGGAAGTAATAAGCAATATTGTTATCGGCAGGATAATTACCCTTTTTAATTTGAAAATTTCCTTCATCTTGTAATTTTAAAGGTGAGTCAACAATTAACACCATATATCCTTCTGGTTTTAAAATTTTATCTGGGTTAATTTTTTCTATGATTTTTTCTACCTCTTCTGGCGGCATCCCTACAGAAATTATTAAATCGAATTTTTTATCGCTTTCTTGAATTTGTTGAAGAAATTCAAAAGCGCGGGCTTGAAAAAATTGAGAATAAGTTTGGGGATTTCTTCCTGGGTAATCTTTAATATCTACGCCAGTTAGGTTAATTTGGGGATTTATGGATTTTAAAAATTCTCCCACCGCTCCTGCCCCGCAGCCTAAATCTAAAACATCTCCTTTAATCGCCTCAGGTGGAAGAAACCCCCTTGGAGAAAAAATATCTTTAAAGACAAAAGAAAGAGTTTCAATTCTTTCTGGGAGGGGTATTCGGTCGCCATAAATATAATCTGATGGATTTTCCATAGATTTAATTTTAGCATAAAGGTTTAGTAATTTGTGTTAAAATTTGGGTAGATGAAAAAACCTCAGAATAAAACTAACTACTTTTTTGTTGACGAGTCCGGTGATCCAACCTTTTATGATAAATACGGGAATCTCATTTTAGGAAAAGAAGGCGTTTCTAAAACTTTAATTTTAGGTTTTATTAAAACAGACAACCCTAAACCAATTAGGCAAGCATTGGAAAAATTAAGAAATAGTATTGCTAAAGATAAATATCTCCAGGGTATCCCTTCTTTAAGGAAAACGCTAATTGCCTTTCATGCCAAAGATGATTGTCCTGAAGTTAGGGAAAGAGTTTTTAGAAAAATAGTAAAATTAGATTTTACGGCGGAGATTTTTGTGGCAAGAAAAATTCCCGCTATTTTTAACAAAAGGCATCATCGTAAAGAAAGTGAATTTTATGATGATTTAGTTTGTAAGTTATTTGAGAATAAACTCCATCTGGCCAAAAATAATGAAATATTTTTTGCCGTGAGGGGAACGAAGATTCGTCAAGAACCCCTTGAAAAGGCAATTCAAAGAGCAATAGAAATTTTTGAACAAAAATGGAAAACAAAGGTAAAATCTTCGGTCAAAATTAATCCTCACCGCCCCTCGGGCGAACCGTGCCTTCAAGTCATTGATTATATAAATTGGGCAGTTCACCGAGCTTTTGAAAAAGGCGAAATGAGATTTTATAAGTTTATAGAAGAAAAAGTTGTTTATTTGGTAGATATTTATGATACGGCAAAATATCCAAAAAACTTTTACAATCAAAAGAATAGGTTTGATATAAACAAAATTAGCCCCCTGTAGGCTAGGCGGGTTTTCCCCGCGCAAGGCATGAAGCCTGCTTTCACCCACAGAGAGCTAAATTTGATTTTATTATATCATCTTATATTAACTTATTGTCAATAGGTAAAAAAGCAAGATAAATAAAGAATTTTAGGTTTAAAGAAGGTTGTGCTAAAATTTGGGTGGATGGGAAAAATTGGTGGTATTCAAAAAGAAAAACCAAGCTACGAGGGTTATCGGGGGATAAACTAAAATGTATTTAATGTACATTGATGA
>Ga0209102_1000154_pt1 | contig 47214 bp, 56 predicted proteins | sample ConPoolayeHmetaG_FD_185483 | JGI IMG/M metagenome (GOLD analysis project Ga0209102, IMG submission 185483) | Hot spring microbial mat communities from California, USA to study Microbial Dark Matter (Phase II) - Cone Pool mat layer H metaG... ...
TGTCTATCCTCTCCTCCGCGATGCTTACCGCCTTCCTCTTCCCCATTCAACCTGGGAGAGCGTTTTGAAGATTATTAGGTTTATGCGGCGCCCGGGATTTGAACCCGGGATTCCCAGCTTGGAAGGCTGGTGTCCTAACCAGGCTAGACCAGCGCCGCGGGTATGAGAGTTAGTGGGTGGGATGGTTTAAAAGTTTTATTCCCTATGGCTGAGGCTTGCCTCCCCAGGTCCTCCTGTCCACCAGGCTGTAATTGTTCATCCCGTATTCCAGAATGTTCGCGTCCTTGAAACCGGCTTTCCTGCATATTGAGCCGAGGGTTTTCGCATCCATGAGGAAGTAGAACCTTCTATGCGGTCCCCAGCTCACCATGAAATAGTTCCCACTGATCTTCCTAGCCCTGCGTAGAAACTTCTCGTCCCTAACCATCTTTACGGACCATGAGGAGACAAGCATCCAGCCCGTGTTCCTCAGAACCCTTCCCATCTCTACGAGAGCCTTCTCAGAATCCCTCTTCCTCAAATGGTGTATTGCTGAAATACACACTATGCTGTCGAAAACACTATTCCTGAAAGGCAGGCGTGTCAACTCGTACTGCACATAGTGAACCTCCCTTCCTGAAATGTTTTTCAAACATTGTTTAAGCATGTTTCTCGAAAAGTCTCCTGCAACTATAGTGCCCCGGGTAAAAGCCTTGAGGTTCCTGCAGTTTCCACAACCGTTGTCAAGTATTAACGCGGCTCCTCTCTGAAAGCTCCTTTCAACTAGGGTTTCAAGGAGAGGGTCTGGTTTAACCCTCGTCTTGTTAAACTCTTCAGATATGGTGTCGTATAGCCTGCGGACCTCCCCCCGGTAGTCGCCAGCCATCTGAAGTCTCCACTATATTGGAGTTATAAGCTTGAAAATCCTTCGGGGGAGCGGACTCACATTTATAAGCATCCTTCCGAGAACCTATTTGTTCGAACAGAAGGAAAAAATCATGGTTAGGAGGAAGGCTGGAGAAGAGGGCGAGGAGGAATCTAAAGGAGTGGAGGTTTTCGAATCAATAGAGGATATTCCTGGCATAGGTCCCTCCACCGCTGCTAAGCTGAAGGAGCTCGGCTACACTACTGTTGAGGCACTGGCGACGGCTACTGTAAACGAGCTTGTGGCCGGGGGTATTCCCGATAAGACTGCCGCCAAGATAATATCCTTGGCGAGAAGCAGCATTGAGGTTAAGTTCGTCTCAGCCCTAGACATTCTGAAGCAGCGGGAGCACATTCAGAAGCTTACTACGGGGAGCAAGAAGCTTGACGCTCTTCTAGGAGGAGGGTTGGAGACGATGACGATAACCGAGTTCTTCGGGGAGTACGGGACTGGGAAGTCTCAGATAAGCCATCAGCTTGCCGTTAATGTTCAGCTCCCTGTTGAGAGAGGTGGTTTAAACGGAAACGTTGTCTACATAGATACTGAAAACAGCTTTAGGCCTGAGCGCATTGTTGCAATGGCTAAGTATTTGAAGCTGGACCCGATTAAGACTGTTGAAAACATTACTGTAGCGGAAGCCTTTAACTCGGATCACCAGATACTTATAGCTGAGCGACTGGATGAAGTCGTAAAGAGTAAGAGGGTGAAGCTCGTCATAGTGGATTCGCTGACGACCCACTTCAGAAGCGAGTACTTGGGCAGGGAGAGCCTTGTTAAAAGGCAGCAGAAGCTGAATGCTCATCTCCACAGGCTTGAACGCCTTTCAAAGGCTTTCAACCTTGTCATCGTTGTCACCAACCAGGTTATGGCTAAGCCGGATGAGATCTTCGGCATGGGGGCCTACCCTGTTGGCGGCCATATTCTTGCACACAGGAGCCACACCAGAATATACCTGCGCAAGGCTAGGGGTGAACAAGGTTTAAGGGTCGCCCGCCTGATAGTTAGCCTAGACAGGCCTGAGGGAGAATGCCTTTTCAAAATCACTGAGGACGGCATAACTGATGTTGAGGAAGAAGCCTACGGTGAAGAGGGCTAGGGTTCCAGCCTGAACCTGTCCCTAGGGTATAGTGTTGCCTCCCTAATGTTGTCAAGCCTAAGGATGCTCATTAACAGTCTTTCAAGACCTATTGCCCATCCTGCGTGGGGAGGCATGCCGTATCCAAAAGCCTTCAAATGGTATGAGAAATCGCTGGGATTCAGGTTTTTCACTATCAACTGGTTTACAAGCTTCTCCCTGTTCTCCTCCCTGGTTCCGCCGGAACCCAGCTCCAACGGGCCGTAGTTCAGGTCGAAGGATTGTGAAGTACCGTCCTCGTTAACCTTTATGTAGAAAGGCTTGATCTTGCTCGGCCAGTGTGTTATGAAGTAATACTCCTCCCTAAGCTCCTCAAGGCTCCTAAGCTCCTCGCTCCCCACATCATCCCCGAAACTGACTCGAACCCCCTTCTCGTTAAGCATGGAAATAATCTCGTCGTACCTATATCTTTTCAGCGGGATCTCCGGGGCTCTTATTTTCAAACCCAGGTTGTCAAACTCGTCCCTGCATTTCTCAACAATCTTATCGTGAACATACTTTATCATTTTCTCGCAGATGATCATAACGTCCTCCATGTCTGCGAAAGCAACTTCAATATCTACTGAGGTAAACTCGTTCAGGTGCTTGGTTGTGTTGAAGGGCTCAGCCCTGAAAAACGGGCCTATTTCAAAAACTCTTTCAAAGCCTATTACCATCTGCTCCTTGAAAAGCTGGGGGCTCTGTGCAAGGTAGGCTATCTTGTCGAAGTAGGGCAGGGGGAAGAGGGCGGCTCCACCCTCGGTTGCAGAGGCTATTATCCTGGGAGTAATTATCTCGACGAAATCGTTTTCATGGAAGAAGTCTCTTAGAACCTCAAGGAGGGCGCTCTTAATTATGAAGATGCTTCTGACTCTCGGTCTGAAAACATCCAGGGGCCGCGCGTCCAGCCTGACGTCGAGACTGCTTTTAATCCTGTCAGTAGGGTCCAGTGGCAGAGGGTGTTCAGAGGCATTTAAAATCCTTATTTCAACAGGATCTATTTCAAGCCCCTTGGGAGCCTGCGGTGTCCTCCTTACTCTTCCACATACCTCTATCACGTCGTTAAGCTTTATTTTGTCAAGCGTGTTCTCAACACTAGGGTCTGACCTGCCCCTGACCCACGTTATTTGTATCCTGCCCCAACGGTCGGCTAGAACTATAAACTTGACTCCGCCGAGGTCTCTTCTGTCAAGCGCCCACCCGTAGACTCTAACCGTCTTCCCCTCGTCTTCAAGCGTTATGTCGACGCTTCTTCTCCTGTCTCCAAACATTCTCCATCATCTTCAGGGGGTTTGAATCCTCACGTTAATACCTAGTTTTTTAGCAAGCTTCTCAAGCTTCTGAACATGCTTCTCATCAAGTTCTCTTCCCTCAATCATGATTTTAAACTCGGTAATGTTGCCTGGAAGCCACACCTTGCTTAAGCTGATTATTCTAAACGGGTACACGAGTTCCCCGAGCTTCCTCTTCTGGTCTTTCCTGTAATCCACAACGGTTATTTTCTCAACGCCAGCCTCCCTCATGATTCTTTCAGCAATATCCTTCCTTTCCCTGAGAATCCTAACCCCGTCATTATTGCTTAAAATAAGTAGGAAACCATCTTCGACATAGGCCTTCTTAAACTCTATTTTTTCCAGCTCACGGACCCTGCCGGCTTCCTCAAGCAGGATCCTGGATAGTGTTAAATCCAGATTATTATTCCTGCCACTGTCAATAAGCTCTCTGCATTTCTGGCATAGGATTCCGCTTTTCACGCAGAAATCGCAGAAAGGTATTTTCATGTATGTCTTGAGGGCTGTTAAACTCTTTTTAAATCTTCCCTCTCTGCGAACGCTGAGTAAACCTTTTAAATACTGTTTTGAAGCATGGTTTGACAGCATGAAGATAAGCGACCCAGTGTTGATCGAGATCGTTAAGAAACGGAGGCTGCGGTTCATGGTATGCAGAGACTGCGGCGCTAGGAATGCTATTAACGCGAAGAAGTGTAGGAAATGCCGCAGTAAGAACCTTAGGCTGAAAAGAACTGAGAGGAGAGCTAAGAAATAGGGTTTGGATAGAAAAGAATATAAAAGAGGCTTTGATTTTTTAAACGGGCCGGTCGTTCAGATGGTTAGGACGCCGCTCTCACACAGCGGAGGTCGCCGGTTCGAAAAAAGGAGTTAATCGGAAATCCGGCCCGGCCCATTTTCTCCGATTCGGTTTAACTGTTAAACAGTGTAGGTTTCTCCAAGCTCCGGGGCTACTGCGTCTAGCCCAAGGCGGTTTCTAGCGTATTCCGCCAGTTTCTCACAGTTATCTGAATCACCGTGGACCGTGAAGGTTTTCTCAGCCTTAATCTTGCCTATTAGTTCTTCAAGCTGGTTCTTCCCGCTGTGCGAGGAGAGCTCGAAATGCTTCACTTCAGCCTTGACTTTAGACAGCTTCCCGTCAACCGTCACTATCTTCTTCTCTAAGAGAAGCCTCCCGGGAGTTCCTTCAACCTGATAACTGACGAAGGCTATTAGGTTCCTGCCTGATTTCCCAACCTCCTTAAGATAGTAGTTGACTGGGCCTCCTTGAAGCATCCCGGCTGGCGTGACGATAACGCCAGGCCTCTTTAAAGCCTCCTCTCTCTGCCTCTGCGTGGTTATCCACGTTACTTGTCTAGCTGCTTTCTCGAGAAGATCAGGGTATGAGAGCCACTCTGGGAAATCGAACAGTATTTCCGTAACAGTCCTAGCCATGCCGTCGTAATAGACGTTGTGGGGGAAACCGTGTTTAGCAAGTATCGTTATCACTTCCTGAGACCTCCCCAGTCCGAAGGCTGGGACGAGCGCTATGCCGCCTCTTTCAACAGTTTCCCCAAGCTTTCTGACGAACTTCTTCTCAACCTCCTCCCTAGGCTGGTGATTCTTGTTCGCGTAAGTGCTTTCAACTATCGCTACGTCAACCGGAGGATAATCAGTATAAGCACCTTTAAGCAGGGTTGTTTCAATCGTGTTAATGTCTCCTGTGTAAAGTATCCTCTTCCCGTCAAGCTCGAGCAGCACCTGTCCTCCTCCTGGAGTATGGCCTGCTGACATGAAGGTGAGCTTGAAACCGTTTCGGGAGAACTCCTCCTGGTAACCAAGCTTTCTCGACCTGCTTACAAGCCTGTCTACTTCAGGAATTTCAAACGGAACAGTTTCCTTAGATACTCTGATGAAGTCCAGCAGTATTAGTTTAGCCAGTGGCGCTGTTAAACTGGTTAGGAATGCTTCTCTCTCCCCGCTTATGAAAAATATGGGCGCGGCTCCGACGTGATCCAGGTGAGCGTGCGTTATGATTATGCTGTCTACTTCTCTGGGCGGGATGTGCATAGGGTATTTAACCTGCCTCCCGGAGAGCATTACTCCCGCGTCTAGGAGGAGGCGTTTCTCCCTACCCGCCAGGTAAATAGCGGACCTCCCTACTTCACGCACTCCGCCGAGAAATCTTATAATCATTTTTTAATCCTCTTCACCGCTTTCTTCCGGGTCTTTTATTTAAAGTTTTAAGCTCTCCGTGGTATGAATTCCAACCTCTACTATTATCCTGTTCCTGAAGTCTCATACTTCTGGTTCCCTGCTTTATCACGTTGCCGCACGCCGGGTTCTCTAAGAATGCTCACCAGGGTTCTAACTCACGCGCGTGCTCATAGAGCAATCTCTTCCCCGTCTGAAAACATGAGGGAATCACCTAAGGTTTTTAAGCCTATGAGGCTGAGATTTTCTCAGGGTTGAAAGAAAGGGGGAGGATGATAGGGGTTGTACTCTTCACAGCATTGCTGGTTTACTCAACCTTCCTGTTTGCGGAGAACAGTAGGCTCAGGTGGGTTGTTGAAAACCAGCGTGTGACGATAAATACTTTGGAGGGTAAACTAAGTCTTCTCGCTGAACTTGAGAGGAAATACGAGTCTCTTTCCACCAATTTTACTCTGATGATTGAGAAGGAGGAAGCCGGAAAATTCTTCGGAAGCTTCGAGGAGCTCCGGAACTGGCTAGGAAACGATGGTACTGACGGGCTCACCTACAACGAGAGCTTCACATGTGTCAATTTCTCTGAAACGCTCGTCAAAAAGATGCGTACGGATGGTTACAAAGGTATCTACATGGTTTATATGAATCCCTTATCCTACAACGTTATCTTCTCCTACGCGATTCACAAAGGCTCCGTGATTACGGCCCCTGAATGGCACAGCTTCGTACTCGTCTTGACCAGAAGTAAATGTTTCTGGCCGAACGGCACATGGTATTACAAATACGCTGTTTTCTTCGTAGAGCCCCAGAACGATGCGATTGCACCGGGTTGAAGGCAATAGCTGCTGCATGGGTTCGTTGAGACGAAGCTAAAAGAATACGTATTACCATGCTCTTCTGAGGAAGCAGCTGCATGCCGAGTTTTCCCGTGTTGAGAGCAAACTGCTGTATAGGTCTCGGAGCGGAAAACGCGACTCTCTGTTATGCTCCGCCTGTGCGCAAATCCTCCTAAAAGTTTTAATAAGGAGCTGGCTTTCCTAACGGAGAGCTGAGGTTTGCTGGAGAAGATTCTTAGAAAAGAGGCTTGGACTGCGGACTGCATGCTTATATGTCTACCAGGCATCGGGCTGGTGGGCTCCTTGACGGGAGAGCTTTTCATAGAGTCGGCGACTGAAAATATTCCGCTGCGGGAGCTTTACCCTGAGCCACTCCTATACGTGTCGGTTACTTCTCGAGAGGGTTTGATAACCCCTCCGAAAATAACTGTCAGCAGAATTCGCACGGGGGAGTTGAAGGGTGTTATTGTAGTCAGAGGGGTTTCTCAGCCCACTAATCAGTTTAGCCAGTATGAGCTGGCTAGGAGGCTGGTGGATGTTGCGGAAGCCTCGGGAGTCAGAATCATCATCGGTATCGGCGGGTATGCTATAACCCGGGTTGGTGAAAAAAGGAGAGTATATGTTTCTTCAACCAGCTGGAGGATTTCGATGCTCGGAGCCTCTCTCGGGTTCTTGCCTTTAAGGGGGACTGTCGTGGGAGCTGCTGGTCTAATACCTGGGCTTGCAAGCCTGCATGGCTTGGATAGTGCATGCATCCTCGTAGAAACTAATGGGGAGAGCCCCGACCTTGCTGCTGCCAAAACGGCTCACAATAGTGTCCTAAGCTTCCTTAAAAAATATTTTTCAGAGTCTTAGCTGGAGGAACCTATTCCTTCTCCACAGAACTCTCTTTAATGAAATCGTTATATATTTCACTCACCTTCTCGGCTGCAAGCCCGCTTCCTTCTATAACACCGTTTTCAGTAACCCTTATTCTGTTCATAACTATTATGACGCCTGCTTCCTCATTATACTGAACCATCTTGGGGAAGACTCTTTCTATTCTTTCAGCAAGTTTTCTCAAATCCAGTATCGCGGTTCTCACTTCTATTCTCTTAACATCGTTCCCGTTAAGTATTGCCTTAGGAATCTTCCTACCTCCTTTCAACTCCACGTCGTTCAAAACAACTGAAAAAGTATCAATGTCCAGTGAAGCTAAGACGCCTAGCATCTCTTCACCACCCTGAGTGACCACAGCAACTTTCTTGCCTATCAAACGATTAACCTCTGTCGTGAACCCTGTTCTCATCATTTCAGCATCACTTTTACAGTACACTCCCTGTTTTTAATACTTTCTGGAGTAAAAGACTTATTCTAAATCATAGCTTTTTTTCATGGCTACTTTTATTGTTCTGCAACCCGTCTTTATAGAAATGAAGCAGGAAACTGTTCCGCCAATCACTCCCGTCAAATGCCCCGATTGCAACTCCCAGCTGGTGAACTCGGGGAACGAGCTTGTCTGCAGCAAGTGCGGCCTAGTGGTCGACTTCTTCGATAAGTATGTTGCATCCTACGATCAGGGTCAAACTGTCCAGAGTGACTCCTGCTACGGGAGCCTGATTGCGGAACACGGCTTTAAAAACGGCATCTCCAGGATGCAGAAGAACATTTTCTACTCCGCCACTAGAAAGGAGAACGAGCTGAAATGGATGATAGACAAGATCTGTAGCAATTTCCACTTGGGGCCTTCAATAAGACAGTTCTCCCATAGTGTTGGTTTAGCTCTGCTGCATAATTCTAAAAGCAGAAAGAACAATCTAGCGGCGGTTGCAACGTACTCTGTAGTCAGCGCAGCGAGATCATGCGATTTAAACATTGTTCCTCATTATAAGAAGATCCAAGAGTATCTGCGGAGCATAGGTTTTAAAATAAGGCCGAGAGACCTGTTCAACGTGATTTCCGTCGCGAGGGAGATTGGGATTGCTGAGGCAAAATACGATATGGGTAAAACAGTCAATGAAATAATATCGCTGATGATGACGAACAACCGCAAGCTTCAGACGCTTGGCGAGAAAGAAGCGTTTCTAAGCATTCTCAGATTAATGTCGATTAGGCTTTTCAACGATTTAAAATCCAAACATTATTATTTTCACGGCAAAAACCCAATGATATGTTTGGCGGCAGCTATCTACGCGGCATCCAAGGAGGCTGCAGCCGTGTTAAAGATTAAAAACCCTGTGACTCAGAGGGAGCTAGCAGGATACGTGGGGTATGCTGAGTACAGCGTTAGAGAAACGTATGAAGAGTTTTTCGGAAAGGCTTCTCAACCTGTTAAACCATTATACACCGTAGAATCCTGCCGTTTAACCGTTTTGTAAACACGTTCGAACGAGAAGAATCCTTCCGGGTCACTCACATGAATCCTGCTTATGATCTCTACTGAACACTCTTCATCGTAATATTCAATACTGCTGCTGAACCGGACGAGTATTCCATATTCTCTGAAAAACTCCTCATCACAAAGATTCTCCGTTAAGCGTTCCAACTCCTCCTCCAGGGTTTTCTTAAACTCGGAGAAATTGCCTTTAGAAGAATGCATACATGCCTCCGCAATGTTTTCCACACTGTTGAAAGCATCGTTTAACAGGGAATCCGCTAAAACGATCTTCACCCTTTGTTTAAAAAAGCCTGCTAGGAGGGTGCTTCCGGAAAGAACCATCAGGTTCACCATCAGCAGTGAAACCATGATGATCATGGAGGCGGCTATGGGTATCAGCCACGTTTTAATCATTTTTCAATGTTCACCACTATGCGCACAATATCATCACTGCTAACTCTTATTATTTGAACACGTCTAGCCTGCTGTCCACCAGGATTGTTTGAAGCCTGCTTGTTCTCCACCGCTATTTCCCCATTCTTCCTGCTTTGAAGTTCTATTTCGCTCCACTCAACCCCATTCTGGTTCAGGATCCTTATGACCTCGCTAAGCATGGCTTCACCATTGCTCAGGTTTTGAAGGGAAATCCCTGCTAGGCTGCTCTCTAAAGCCAAGTCTATTCTCGCCGCTTCTATTTTTTCAAACGTGGTTCTGACGCTTTGCGAGACAATTATTATCAGTATTAGCAGGAGGGTGCTGAGGGTGATTGCAATAACGCCTTCTAAAAACTGCATTCTGCCTCACACTCGCCCAACCAGCTCAATATATGCGGAAACATTGCTTAAAGTAAGCAAAACGGCTAATGCCAGCTCTAATACTAGCAGGAAAATTAGGAATGATGATGATATGAAATCCAGAAGCTTGTCGCTCATCGCCTGGTTAAAACAAACCCGTTGCCGCTGGTTCTCACAGCGTATGTTCCACCTGGCTCTAAAGACATGCTGTTAAACCTGTATTTCCAAGTCCCGTTGAGAACCAGAGTCCCCTGAACCAGTACAGTGTATTCGTCATCCTTAAGCAGGATTGAATAGTTAAACAAGGGTATTCTAGGGATGGTCAGGATGAACTCTCCCCCGTACTCCGCTGAAAGATCAGCGTATTCTCCTATTAAAAACAGGATGCTGTTAAAAACCTTGTTTAAGAAAAACGTTTTAAGACTGTTTGCCGCGTGAAGCAGTGTAAAGCTCACTGCGAGTGTTAAAGACATCCAGAGGGCATCTTTCAAATGTTCCTCGAGAATTTCGTTCAGGCTGTTTCACCCCTAGCCGGTGGCAAGCAATTTAACCACGCTTTCATAAATCTGCTTAAGCATGGGTATCACCCGTTCCGATAAATAGGCTATGCCCAGTCCAAGGAGTATTGCGGAGAGCAGCATTACTAGGGTTTTCTCGAGCAGGCTACTCATAGCCGCCCCTCCCCTTTAGCCGGCTGGCCTCTACGTTCATTTTTAAATTCAAGTTATACTAGTTTCTCGAGCCTTATAACCGCCAACGAGTTAGCATTGGAGGATAAATACGTTTCCTCACTACTCTGGTTTGGAGATGATCTCCCAGGATGATCTGCTGGTCAACGCAATACTTCAGGAGATAGAGGATTTGAAAGTGAGCATAGGGAAGTTGAACAATAAGATTCTAAATCTTGAGAAGAAGTATCGTGAGCTGAGCGAATTCGTAAGGGTTGCTTCAAAATGAGCAGTATTCAACAAGGTTTCCTCCATACTGGTTTTGAAAGAAAATGGGCTTGGAACAGTAGGGATAAGGCCCTGCTCCTATCCTACTCGGAACCCCCGGAGACAGACCCTTGGCTTATATGCGATATTATGCATAAGCTCACGTATTTTAAGCCGGAGAAAATACTGGTGCGCGTCAAGGACCGTTTGCTCGAAGCCCGGGAGGAATATGTTGAGCTGATGAAGGATTTATCCGGGAAGGTTGAAAAGGAGAAGAAGGAGCTTTACAAAAAGCTTTTGGAGGAATATGAGGAGAACAGGCTCGACTTGAATAGTGCTCGAGGAATGCTTTCTATTAGACCCTTTTATGGAAGCGTATACTCTAAGCTGTTGCTGCGTTTCCCCGCGCCCGCTGAACTTTTCACCGATCACGGTGCTCAAGGATTTGAAAAGTTTTTTCACGGGCCAAGTGGGACTGAACACAGCTACGTAGTGGGGCACCTGTTATACTGTGTAAACGCTGAAAAAGGTTCCTACAGGGTTTTCTTCAAGTCAGACGATTACTTCTGGATTGAGAAGGAGCTTTCAAAAATTCTGCGCCTTGCCTACTCGGGTAGAATGCTCAGAACCGGGAGGCTTAAAGACATTTTTAGCCACCGGTTTAAAGCCGGCTTAAGGCTTCTAGAGGTGTTAACAAGCAGGGAAGCAGTGGAGCCGGCGAGCTCCATAGTCAGTCATGCTGCATACTCTTCCATAGGCTTGTCGAAAATATATCCGTTGGTGAACGATAGCAGTGTGCAGTGTTTCTTCCTAGACGATGTTGGGGAGAGGCTTTACGTGGACCATGCTCGTTTCGGAAGGCTTAGCACGAACCTCGTGTTTAAAAAGAGGGATTTTGAAAGCCTCGTGTCCCTTGTGAAGAGAGAGTCTGGGCTGAACCTGGATTACTCCAACCCCTCGATTAAAACCGCTATCGTCTTCAACAGGGTTTTGACAAGGGTTTCGATAGATATTCCTCCCCTAACGCTGGGGGAAGGCGTGTTAGATATGCGAAAACACGTGGCGAGCGTGCTTCACCTAAGGGACCTTTTGGAATCAGGATATTTCTCAGTTGAGGCTGCAGCATTCTTAATCTTCGCCATTCTTAACCGTGCTAACATCTCTATTGTAGGAGAGCCGAGCTCAGGGAAAACCTCTCTCCTCAACTTTCTAAGCTACTTCGCTCCCTCATGGTGGCGCATAGTTCATATTGAGGATGCTCTTGAAACCCTTCCTCCCAGGGTTTTCGACCAGCATAGAGTAGTATACATTGTGGACCCTTTTGAAAGCAGGGGGAGAAGCGATACTAAGACGTTTGAAATAGTTAAGAGTCTGCACAGGACTCCCTCCTACCTTATTCTGGGGGAGGTTCAAACCGGGAGCCATGTTAAGGCGATGTTCCGCGCTGTCTCAGCCGGCCTAAGGATAATGCATACTGCGCACGCCGCGTCCAGCAGGGGCTTTGTTAAAAGGCTTGTAGACGTTTATAACATCCCGAGCATACTGGTTTCAGAGCTTGATCTAATAATAGTTATGAAGAGGATTGAGGTGAATAATTTTGTTAAAAGGTTTATCGGGGAAATAGCCGGGATAAGTGAGGATTCAAGCATCACCGAAATTTTTTCAAGACGTACCGCTACGGATGAGTTGTGCTGCTACCCTGGGCTAGAAGCCTCAAGGTTTTTCGAGAAACTAGCCTGCTTAAACTATATCGATGAGAAAAATCTTTACGAGGAGTATGAAGACATTTTAAGAGTGGTTGATGAGAACCGTTTTTCAGATAATTTCACCGTTAAAAGGCTTGTTCAGAAAATCCATGTGGAAACGCTTGGAAAGGCTGCGGGAGGTTTTCAAAAGTGATCCTGCAAGGGCTTTTAAAGAAAATGTTCAACAATGAGGATAAGCCTGCTTACGAGTTGACGACTCCAATCATAGCTGAAATAATGATAGCGCAATCAGCCTACAACAATCTTTACAGAACTATTCTCGACGTTTCAAGCAAAAACTATGAGGAGGTTTCCAGGGTCTTGCACCATTGTCTTGAACAGAATCTGAACGGCGCGGACGTTCAGAAATCGCTGAACACGGTTCTCCGGGAACACCCGGATCTGCTGAACACGATTATCCACGTGGTTCAAAACACTCCTAAGCGGGTGGTCGACCCTGAGGAGACGCTAATGTTCTTCAGGATCCTTGAGTCGAAAGCCAGGATGAAATACCGTGAGTACACGTTAAAGCTGAACTCCATGGTTTCCGTTTTCTTCTTCTACGTGTTTCTTGTTCCAACACCGGTGATACTGGCCTCCGGGTTTTCGCCGGAGGCTTCAGCATTCTTATTCTCAGCATTCCTCATCGTGAGCATGATTGTGTTCAGGGTCTTTTTCAACAAGATTGGTAGGATTAGAGGTGTCCTACTGGGTTGAGGAAAATACACTTGATTCTAGTAATAGGTTTCGGGTCGCTTTTCTTTTTAATGCCTGTTTTAAAGCTTAAACCATATGTCGCATGCTCGATACAACTCTTAGTCTACACGCTCATACTGACCCGGAGGAGGAAAGACGATGGTGAAAACCTGGCGGAGGCCGTTGACTTAACGCTAATAGGGAGGTTGGCAGACTGTCCTGAAAACCTGAACCTTGAAAGCTCAGTTTTCAAAACCCTGTCGGATTCAGATCTTGAAACAGAGTATCGTGGTCTCTTCGAGAAAGCTGCTCGCAGAAGCATAAATGGGCACCCGGTGGTGGAAACCTTAGTCTCGCACTCCAGTGGGCTTGGTAAGACAGGAAGGCTTCTAATCATGCTTGCTTCAAGCCTTTTCGCCAAGGATGCTGTTTCCGCTAAAAGGATTCTGAAGAGCTACGTGTTTCTACTCAGGGAAAACGAGGCTTTGAAGAACGAGAGGCGGACCCTGTTTTCAGAAGCCAGGTTCAGGGCTAGAATAATGCTTATAGTAAGCGCCTCTTTAATGGGGTTCCTCTCGGCTGCAACCCCTGTTCTCAACACTTTCTCAACTTTTTCACCTACACCTGTTTCCCATAGTGATCCCTCGCAGCTTCTTTCCCTCTTCCTCTACGTGTTAAGCATCTCCATACTTGTCCACCGCTCCCTAGCCTTCAGAACGCTTGCTAAAACAATGTTTTACTCAGCCTTCAGCTTCGCAGCATCATTCCTGGTTTTCAACAGTATGATCAGCAGCTTTGCGGCGCAAGTCAGCTGAAGCCATTGGCGCTTAAATTGTTTGGGAACACTGTATTATCGGGTTGGTGAGAATCTGGAAAACCAGGTTGAAGGCGTCGCAGCTCATTGAGGAGGGTCTGCTGATAGTGTTAGCCTTAGTCATGCTCGGTGCCGTCTTCGGAGTCTCTAAGCAAATCGTGGACAACATATCCGGCTTCTTCAACTCTTTAATAGAGGAAGTGGGCAGCCTGGGTCAAAGCCTATTCGGCTGGCTACTGCCTAAATAATGGCTGGCGGCAAGAATAGAAAGTGGGACCCGGCATACGTGATCGTAGCCATAGTACTGCTGATAAGCGTGTTGAAAAACGCTTCAAGCCTCCAGTTTTTTTCAAGCCTCTCCTCACCGGGGGTTCTTCAAACAGCCTTCCTGTTAATCCCGCTACTCTCCGTGTTTCTCCTCCTTTTTTACAAGCGGTCGAGCCTTGTTCAACACTTGTCTTTCAGAGAAAGCGATGATTACTTCATAGCGAAAACAGGTTCGTCGGAGCTTGTGATAGGAGCGGCTTCAATACTTCCAGAGGAGGGTTCTGGCAGGATCGGAGCCGGGGAGGAGGATTTCTACCTCAGGACCAGAAGCCTTGTTAACGGGCTTCTTAAAGCAGGTGTCTCAATAACGTTCGTGACTCACATGCTTACCTCGGGAAACCCTGAGGAGGATGCTCTCCTCGCCCAGCTGCTTGTAGTCAGCAGGGAAATAGAGCGAGGAGGGGTTGAGGAGGCGGTGAAGACGCTTGGAACAGATTTTGAAAAGATAAGGTCCGTCTACAACACTGTTTTCCCCGGGTTAAAGCTCGTCAGGCTGAGGGGGAAGGACCTGCTTAAATACTTGAGGAGGATCCTGGTGGATGATTCTGTTACTCAGAGGGTTAAGGCAGACGACTCTGTCAAGCTTCTCACACCGCACATGCCTGACGATGAGCTCTGTTTCCTATCATCCTCCTACAGGCCCTCGGCGGACCCTGGTGAAAACAGGGAGACCATTAGCCTCGGGTCGATTGTTTTCAACGGTTCAATGATCATTCCTTTTAGGCTGGAGGCGGACAAGTTTAAGAAGCATATGGCTGTCTACGGTTCAACGGGGTCCGGTAAGACGACGACTGTAAAGCATGTTTTAAGGGAGCTCGCTCGCCTCAAGTACCCCTTTATGGTTCTAGACTGGCATAACGAGTATAGGCGTCTGGCTGAGGAGCTAAACGGCATTGTTCTTTCACCCGGTTCTTTCTCCATAGACATACTTAATCCGATTGAGGCGAACAGCCTGTCTGAGCACGTAGCCATAGTTACAGATATTTTCGACCAGATATACGGCTTCACACCCTCCCAGTCCTACATGTTTAGAGAGGTGCTTCTTCAAACACTCACGGAAAAAGAGCTCGGGATACCTGTTTCAAGCCTTCTCCGGGGGCTTGTAGAAACCTTGGAGAGGTGGAGCATTAAATCGTTCTACGAGAACGAGACAAAGTTCGCGCTTCTAAGGAGGCTGAGGCCCTTGGTAACCGGGCAGAGCGGGGAAATATTCTGCAACACGAGTAAGCTGGTGAAGATCGAAGACATTATAGATAGGAACGTGGTTTTTGAGCTGGGGGACATAGTTGAGGTGGATGTTCGTAAACTGGTTTCGCTCTTCATCCTGGCGCTTCTCTACGAGTTCAGGGTGAAAAACGCGAGTACTAGAGGCCACTTTACTGTGGTTGAGGAGGCGCATAATATTCTGCCGTACAGGAGGCGTGACTCTCCACCTGGGATTGCTGAAAAACTTTTCTTGGAGATGAGGAAGTTTAACGAGAGCCTGATACTTGTGTCGCAGTTCCCGTCGCAAATCTCCCCTGAAATAGTTAAGTCCACAAGCCTGAAAATATCCCACAGGATATGCGAGGGGGAGGAGTCAAGGGTTCTGACAGACATAATGGGTCTTTCCCCCGGGGACTACGAGCTTATTAAGAGGCAGATGCCGGGATACGGGTTCCTGACGGCGGAGGGCTTTCCCAAACCAGTACTTTTCACCATAGGGTTTAACGGAAAAGGAAGCTAATCTTACCAGGGTTCTTCAGGAGAAAGCCAGCCCAGTCAACCGTGTCACCCCTACACTTGAAACCGTATCTGTAACACTTCATGAACCTAGCGTAGGTTTTTCCAACACTGGAACCAGTCGTATCCAGCTGTATAATTCTCTTCCTCTTCAAGTGGAGCTTCGCCATAAGGTAGCAGTAGTCCGTAATCTCGGATTCCACGTTCCTTCTCGCCTTCTCCTCACCGTATCCCTTAACGCTGCGGAGCCTGCGCCAGAGGACATCTGGTCTACATCTTAGGACAAGACAGTAGTTAACGTGCTCTGCCGGAGAAACTTCCGCCGCGTAATGACCATCTATCAGGAGGCGAACGCCTTCTCCGACGTTGTTTGAAACATGCTTGCGCAGAGCCTTTTTCAAAATGTTCATGTCAACAATACTGGTTTCCAAAGAATCGTCATAACCAGTGATCGCGTTAGCCTCCGCCGCAAACCTGCCTAGATCCAGGTGGATCCAGCCTTTATTCCTGTTGACAATATATGTACACAAGGAGGTCTTGCCGGTTCCAGGAGTACCAGTCACCACTATTACCCTGCTCCTCACGGCTTAAGCTGAGCATACGGGTTATAAAAGTTCAACGGCTCCCGAATATTTTTTAAACAGCAAAAGATTTAACTCCCCCTTTGAAGAATGTTTTCCAGCTCCGATGGTGTAGCCCGGTCAAGCATACGAGCCTCTCGAGCTCGGGGCGCGGGTTCAAATCCCGCTCGGAGCATTAATGTCTTAACGCTTTTATTCTAAGCTAACTACAGGTAAACCTCTTTTTCTGTTACATCTAAATCTTCGATCGCCAGCTCCTCGATATTGCCACCCAGCTCGTACCCTAGAATACGGGTTGCGATCTTGAGTTCAATCAACTTGTTGGCAAAAACGTGCATATGGTCTAGAAGAGGATCCAGATCATAGTTTTTCATCCACATTATTACCTTATTGAAGCGTTCTGATTCCAGTTCGCAATATACCGCGATTGGCGGGAACACCTCTAAGGTTCTTCCTTCCTTCAACAAGGGCTCGACTTCCGGATGCTTCTTAAATTTCTGTATAAGAATTAGTCTCTGCTTCTCATGGGCTTCCTTCACAAATGATAGGTCGTTTCTATATGTCCTCTTGTTTGAAGCTACATGATCATATAAGTTAACTGTGACGAAGTATATCTTGTTCCCCTTATCTCCGGTTAATACAGCATCAAAGAGATCGTTGACTAAGCTCTCTACACCCTCAGGTTCGTTTATGTACACGATGATTTTAAACAATATATCTTTGCTACGGTTTCTACCATCTATCGCAATGGAACACTCTTCCGTCGTACTTTTCCAGCGTTTGTTTATATACATCTAAGCATTCCCCCCCAGCTAATTCTAGGTCATCACCCCATCCCCAGACCCTAGCCCCTTTCACCCCTTCTCACCCTTTAATCTTCTATACTCCTCAAATACTCTTATATGCTCAGGCTTAAAACTTCCTATTTCATCTATAAACCTTTCATGCTCTCTGCTTGGAATAGTGAACCGATAAGTTATAGTATCAGACTCTACATCTTTTCCAAGCGCGCGCTATGGTTTGGGACCAGGACTGATAGAGTGGGACATCGGTATAGGTATAGTTGTCAGGAACCATTGTGGCATCCGGCTTCAAGTCATTGATCAGTTTTAAGTAATCCCTGGTTTCAAGCCTGTCGATAAGCTCATCCGGCATAACTGTGGAAAGCAGTATCCTTCCATCAAAATCAAGATAGTCGTGAAGACCCTTGCTAGAAGCCTGAATCAGAATGTTTCCATTTGTAAGCAACTGCCAGAGAGGCACAAAAACCTCAGATACTTGAAAACCATCCCTCCAAATCCAAGACCTTTGATCAGTGACATCGATTTCAGGTATAAACTTGGAGAACTTCACTCTTGCTATCTGCTTTCTCCCTAAAGGCGGAACCGGCATTGGAAGAGGTCTATCCTTTCCTCCGATTGGGCAATACTGTCTCAGCCTGCAGAAGCTCCTAGGATGCGTTATCCCAGTGTAGGAGGTGCCCCTGATGCATTTATCTACTAAACACGTTTCAATCACACAGCCAATGCATGGCTTCCCGAAGTAAGGACAATTCTCGCAATTAAACCCGCATTTGCCCCTTCTCACAACATATTTGTTACGCTTCAAGAATTTAAGCAAATATGCTGGCAGCGCGCGCGGATTAGTAAAGTTCAAATACCACTAGGAAGCTGCTGCGAGAAATGAAACCAGTGGAATCTGGTCGCGCATTGTTAACAATATCCGTAACCGGCGGACTGGTATGGGCTTCATTCGCACCCTTCACCCTTTTATTCGGCGTCTACCTGAGATCTCAGGGATTATCCTATACCTCTATCGGTCTGCTCATGACTATAACTAGCCTTCTTTCCTCCCTTCTTCAACCGGTGTTTGGCGCTATTACCGATAGGTATCGCAACAGGAAAGTCATCGTTTCCACTTCTCTTCTCGTTAGGAGTTTAGCGTATCTGTTTCTATTGCTGTCGGCTGATGTTATAAGCATGTCAATATGGTATGTTGTCGCCGGCTTGTTTCTAGCCGGGTTCATGCCGCTCGCCCAGTCAATGGTTGCCGATCTTTCTGAAAACAGTCGGCTCGGGGTTTCAATGGGAAGATACAGACTATTTGGATCCATAGGTTGGGCAGCCGCCTGCATTCTTACCGGTTTGCTTGCCAGAGACCGCTTGTGGAACATTTTTCCAGTCGCCCTAGTGTTCTCCACACTGTCTTTTCTAGTGAGCCTGCTCCTGCCCAGGGTTGAGAGCGATAGGAGGAGCCGCCAAGAGAATATTCAGGAAAGAAGAGACTCGTCTGTTAAACTCGCTGCCTGCTTCACAGCAAGCATTTTAATATCGGGAATAGGTATGGGAGCAACATCCTCGTTCCTAACCATTTCACTGTCGCAGCTGGGCAGCGACCCTCTTTTCATAGGCGTGGTGATCGCTGTAGGGGCTCTTCTCGAGGTTCCAGCCATGTACTTGGGGGGCAGGCTCTCCGACCGAATTGGAGGTATTCCAGTCTTAGTCTTAGGCGAAATAGGCTTGGGCATGGTTTACTGGCTCTACGGAACCGTTAGGAACCTTTACAGCTACCTGCTTATTCAGAGTGTTCGAGGCATACTCTACGCGCTGTTCACCGTCTCAGGAATGTCGATCAGCTCAAGCCTTGGAGGAAGCAGGAGAAGGGGGCTTTACGCCGGCTTTTACAATCTTTCGCTTCAACTGGGAACAGCCTCCGGCCCCTACTTTGGCGGCATGGTTTCGGACTACCAGGGATTATGGGCCATGTTTGCACTCTCTTCAGCCTTGTCCGTGGTCTCCGCGATGCTTCTCACCCCGTGGATAATGGGTGATCGTGAAAAAGAAGTACGGCAGAGTGTTTCAAGCTAGAGTAAACCTTTAATGAAGCGTTGAAAAACAAAGGCGTTCTTTAATGCTCAGCTTTTCTCCTCTGTCCTGGGTTTCACTGTTAATATTACTTCGTCGACGCCTATTATCGTCGTAGCAAGTTCCACGGCTGAAACCATCCCGCTCTTAACTACGAGATAGGGGTCAACCACCTTTCCGTCCAGATCCGCTACTTCCCTGCTGACAGCGTCTATCCCGTATCCCGCACCATCTTTAGAATGCTTGCTGTTAAGCAGCGACATCGTTGTTAGAGGCTTCATGCCGACGTTTGTAGCAAGGGTTCTTACAAGGGATTCCAAGCTGTCGGCGAAAGCCTCGTATATCAGTCTATCCTCCTCAGACTGGTTCTCAGCGCTTCTCCTCAACGCCCTCACTATCTCAAGCAGCTCCGCGCCCCCGCCGACGACGCATCTCGGATCCTTGTATAGGTTGAGGACTGCTGAGAGCGCATGCTTAAACTCTCTCTCATACTCTTTTAAAAGATCCTCGTTTACGCTTCTCAAAAGTATTGAAACAGCCTTTGGCTCGCGGCAGCCTTCTACGAAAACTATTTTCTCGTTTTCGAAAACCTCTTCCCTGACGATGTCTGCCCGGCCGAGCTTATCCTCAGAAACATCCTCCGGGTCTGAAACGATCTTTCCATAGGTTGCTCTCTCAAGCCTCTCCATGTCCGACCTTTTCACCCGTCTGACCGCCGTGACGCCGTTCCTGTAGAGGTATTGCTGTGCAAGCTCGTCTATACCCTTCTGGCAGAAAAGAACGTTGGCTCCAGACTTAACTATCCTGTCAACCCTTTCCCTTATCATCTCCTCCTCCTCCCTAATGAACCCGCGGAGCTCCTCAGTCGTCTTAACCTCTATTTCAGTAGATATTTCAGTCTTCTTAACCTCCAGAGCGTAGTCTATCAGTGCAATCCTAGCGTCTTTAACTGTTTTACTCATGTTCGGATGGACGACTTCCTTGTCGACTATAACGCCGTTTACAAGCCTGGAGTCTAAAACCTCGTGCCCACGCTTCCTAACTATGCTCACCCAGTCTATGTCTGCGTAATACCCGCCGTCCCTCTTTTCAACAATTCTTTCAGCAGTATTCTGAACTATTTCGGCAAGACGTCTCCTCTCATCCGGCGAGGAGAAGAAAGTGATCGCCGTTTCAGCAATCCTCTTAAGCTTCTCACTGTCTGAAAGGTCAACCGGCTTAGCATCCTTCTCAAGCTTTTCAAGAACCTCGGTGAGCGCCTTATTATACCCTCTGACTATTGAAATCGGGCTTATTCCCTGCTTGTACAGGCTGTACGCGTTTCTAACCAGGTCGCAGGTTAAAAGTATGAGTGAAGTGGTGCCGTCTCCAACCTCCTTCTCAAGAGCCTTGGCAGCATCTATTATTATCTTGCCCACCGGGTGTTCAATATTCGCCTCGCTGAGAATAGTTACCCCAGTCTTAGTCACCGTGACGTCTCCGACTGTGCCTACTAGGAGCTTGTTTAAGCCTCTTGGACCATAGGCGGTTCTGACAACCTCTCCTATTACGAGTGAGGCTACAATATTGTTTTCATAAGCCTCCTCCTTGCTCCTCCTCACGGTGGTTTCTTTAAGCACTATTGCCGGTCTAGTCTGTCCATAGGCCATTTTCGTATCACCTCAGTACTCCTTCTTTAAAAAGACTTTTTAAAAGCTTTTCCCAAGAGACAACATTTATTAGGTTAGTGTCCTCCTTCTGCGCAAGTTTGGGAAAGATCTACGACAGCCGGGTTAAAGGGGTTGCGAGGATGCTGCTGCTTAAATACGGTAATCTCTTCAGCGACGATTATTACGCGAACAAGCAGGTTTTGAGGAAGATCGCAGTTTTCCAGTCTAAGAAGCTTCTTAACAGGGTTGCCGGATATATTACATCAGTTAAATCCTCCGAGGGAGGAGGACAGCGGGAGGAGGTAGTTGAGGTTGGAGAAGAGTGAGTTCCCAATCTTCCTCTCTGTCTTCGACTACGGCTGGTTGAAAAGGGCGCTGAGGGAGGCTGAAGCCTATCTAAAGGAGTCTAAGAAGGCTTCCCCACCTTTAAAACTCATATACGCGAGGATGTCAATCCTTTCAAGCAGAATGCTTGTAACCATGCTTTTCCCACCGATGAGCAAGTATGAGAACACTAACGTCAGCGAAGAGGCCTCCAACCCTATTGAGTATAGGCTTCGAAGCCTATACGATAAGGCTCTTGAAAAGGTTGAAAAAATACAGCTTTCAGAGGACGAGGCTGTGGAGATAAGTGATTTCCTGTATAATCTTTCATCCACAATCCTCGAGCAGATTCTCAGCAAAAACTAGCGTGTGTTAGAGCTTGCTTTCAGGTTTAAATAGTTCCTTCAGCATATTCTCTCGAATGATGTGAACTGACCTGCTCTGAGAGAACAACTCTATGAAGACCATGCACCTCTCTGAGGTTTTCAATCCTGTTTAAAATGGCTGAGCCTCTTCAAGTAGCTGTCTACAATCATTGGCGGCAGTCCGATGTCTATAAGCATATCTCTGAATTCATCGAGTGTTTTACCGCCTTCTTTAAGATTCTTCTGAGCGAGGCTTCTCACTGTCTCCCCAATCTCATGGGGGAAAATGATCCATTTCTCAGTTTTCTTAACATAGTAGTCCGGCTTCAACGTGCTCCAAGGCTTATAGTATACGGTTGCAACCCTAACCTCTCGAGCACCCTTGGCTTCAAGATGCTTGCGAACTATCTCTAGGCTTCTACCAGTATCTGCAACATCGTCAACAACCAGCACCCTCTTCCCGTAAACGTCGACGTTAACATCCTGCAGGATTCTGGGCTCACGGCCTGTTTTTTTAACATCCTCGTAGAAGGCAACCCTTATGATGCCTATCTCCGGTTTTTCAAACTCGTCTGAAAAAATCCTAAGCGGGACGAGTCCTCCTCTTGAAACACCTATTATAACTTCAGGCGTATATCCTGATTTCAAAACTTTCTCAACGAGCTCCAGCGTGAGCTGGTAGAAATGCTCCCAGCTTATTACTTCGAATTCCATTCCGGCTTTAAAGCTTAAATGCTCTAAAATAAATGTTTTTATCCCGTTTATCGGCTGAATATCCGTGTTGGACCCTGTTCGAAGCATGGATTCGATGGGAATGTGCTTCACGCTTCTAATGGTCAACAGCCTCCCGGAGGACTGGGTTAGCCTAACGGCCGAGTTGAAGAAGAATAGGAGAGTTTTCATCCAGTTTTTCAACCCGGCCTGCATAGTAGGCGAGCTAATCCCTTTCCTAGCCTATAATGTTCACCAGGCTTTCAAACACGGGTACAACGTGCTGAGAGGCTTTGAACAAGAGCTTCTAGTAGCGCTTTACGGGAAGAGGAGCTTCCAGGAGGCGTCGTCCACACTTGGAGCCTCGGTTTCACAGCGGGCGGCTATACTCCTGGTTTCAGAGAGTGCTGCAGTTTTAAAGGAGGCGGTGGCTGCTTTGAAGGAAGAGTTTTCTAAGAGAGGCCTGTCCGTTGAACCCTTCAGGGATGATGAGCAATCGTTCACATCCTTCTGGAGCAGCCTGCTTTCCAAGAACCTTAACGTTGAGGCGTTGAAGTATTCTGACGTACTCGAGCTTGTCAAGGAGAGGATAGCGCTTCTATACGTTTAAATCAGCGTTAGGAGCCTTGGGAGACGGCTCAGGGGAATCCGGGCTTTGAACGGCTTAAAGAGGCCTTCCTGGAAGCCTGACAGTTGAAACCGGGGCTCGCAAGATTAAAATACTAGTTTACATGCAAAAGTAAGCAGCCTTGGAGGCACCAGAAATAGTGGTGGACGTTAAGGAGGTCACTAAGGACTATGTTCTGAGGAGCGGTGTTGTGAAGGCTTTGAAAGGGATCGACCTGCAGGTGAAGAGAGGAGAGTACGTGGTTGTGATGGGCCCCTCTGGAAGCGGTAAGACGACACTGTTCAACATGATCGGCGGCTTGGATAAGCCTACGAGCGGAAGCGTTTCCATAGACAGTATAAACTTGGCGCAGATGAATGATCGCCAGCTCGCATGGGTTAGAAGTAGGAAAATAGGCTACATATTCCAGACTTTCAACTTGATACCTGTGCTTTCAGCCCAGGATAATGTTGCGCTGCCAATGGTCTTCCTCGGTATAAGCAAGGAGGAGAGGCGTAAGAAGGCCGCTGAGCTTCTGAGCCTAGTCGGCCTAGGGGACAGACTCGGCCACAGGCCGCAGGAGCTTTCCGGTGGGCAGCAGCAGAGGGTGGCGATCGCAAGAGCGTTGGCGAACAATCCCTCCATAATACTTGCAGACGAGCCTACGGGCAACCTCGACCTCTCAACAGGGCTTACAATAGTTCAGCTGCTATACAGGCTTAAGGTGGAGAGAAACACTACCGTGATATGCGCTACTCACGACCTTAAAATGGTGGACGTGTCCGACAGGCTTGCATGGCTTAGGGACGGCGTTATAGAGAGGATTGAGGAGAGGACAACAGTAACCCTGACCGCGGAAGAAATATAGATTGGGGAAGGTGCTTCATAGTTTTAACTAGGGGATATGTTTTTATACTGCTTTTCAAAGTTCCATCCGACCCAAAATGAGCGAGGATTTTGACGAGGAGGAAGAAGAGGAAGAAGAATGGGAGGAAGAGGAGGAAGACTGGGAAGAAGACTGGGAAGAAGAAGAACTAGAGGAAGAATGGTAGTAAGGGCGAAGCTTTTTCTCAAATAATTTTCCAAAAGTTTTCCAAGGTTGATACGGGTTGGTTAGAGTAGCCGTAGTAGACAGGGACTCCTGCAAACCCGCGAAGTGTGGAAAACCCTGCAGGAAATACTGTCCAATAGTTAGGATAGGCCAGGAGGCAATATACTTCGTTGAGGAAGAGGGTTCTCCAGTAATAAACGAGTACCTGTGCAGCGGGTGCTGCATATGTGTTAAGAAGTGTCCTTTCAACGCCATATGGGTTGTAAACCTTCCAGACGAGCTTGAGAAGAAGGTTTTCCACAGGTATGGTGTTAACGCTTTCAAGCTCTACGGTTTTCCGGTTCTCTCTAAGGGGGCTGTTACAGGCATACTTGGCGAAAACGGAATAGGGAAGTCGACGGTGCTGAAGATAATAAGTGGGCTTGTGAAGCCGAACTTGGGCAGGGTTGGCGAAGAGGTGGGTGTGGATGAAATCCTGTCGTTCCTCAGGGGAAGCGTTTCCTTCAGCCTTGTTGAAGATATTTTTAAGGGCAGGGTGAGATGCGTCTATAAGCCGCAGTACTTGGACGATATTCCTAGGATTATCGGCGGTAGAAGCGTCGGGGAGACGCTTGAGAAGGTGGATGAGAAGGAGGTTTTGAACGAGGTCTTAGAAAAGCTGGAGCTGGAGAGCATTGTAGACAATAGGGTGAGCAGTCTAAGCGGTGGAGAGCTGCAAAGACTGGCGGTTGCAGCGGCCTTTATGAGGAAGGGCGACGTGTACTTGTTCGACGAGCCCTCCAGCTTCCTCGACGTGAAGCAGCGTCTCAAGGTTGCTGAGCTGATAAGCTCTCTGAAGGAGGATGGTAAGATAGTCGTGGTTGTGGAGCATGACCTCACGCTGCTCGACTATCTTGCCGACTACCTTGTAATACTCTACGGGCAGCCTTCGGTCTACGGAATCGTCTCACAGGTTCTCTCAGCACGCGTCGGGATAAACTCCTACCTGGAGGGCTACATAAGGCAGGAGAATATTCGTTTCAGGAGGGACAGGATAAGGTTCCATGCTCACAGCCCGGCGGAGGAGTCTCCAGCCCTGAAAATGTTCGAATGGCCGTCCATGCAGGTTTCGCTAGGAGGCTTCACTCTTAAGGCTGAGAAGGGTTTCATAGGGGTGGGTGAGGTAATAGGCATAGCTGGCCCAAACGGGATAGGTAAGACAACTATGCTTAAAGAACTGTTAAAATATTTCTCCGGTGGAGAATCCTTGTCGGACAGCGATCTGGCTAAGAGGATAGGGTACAAGCCGCAGTATGTCTCCGGCCTGTTTAAGGGGGTTGTGGGAGACCTTTTGAAAGAAGCATACGGCGGTGAGGTGCCTGAGGTTCTTGAAAGCGAGCTGATAAAACCCCTTAAGCTGGACAGGCTTTCGGACAGGCTTGCGGAAACCCTTAGCGGCGGCGAGCTTCAGGCTCTCGCGATAGCGGCGGCGCTTCTGAAGGATTCGCCAATATACTTCTTAGATGAGCCGTGCGCATACCTGGATGTTGAACAGAGGCTTGTCGTTATACGTGCGATACGCCACACCGTCATGACTAAGAAGGCTTCAGCGTTCGTTGTGGAGCACGATATTGCAGCCCTAGACTTCCTGTCTGACAGGCTTGTCTTCATCAGGGGTGAGCCCGGTGTCCAGGGGTATGCTTCTGAACCATTGAACGTCGCCGAGGGCATGAACAGTCTTCTCAAGTATCTGGACGTAACCCTTAGAAGAGAGCCTGAAAACCTCCGTCCCAGGATAAACAAGAAGGATTCTAAGACAGACAGGCTTCAAAGGTCTCAGGGAAAGTATTACTACTAGTTTTTTCAAAAGGGTTAAGTTTTTAAACAATAGGGCTAAGCGTCCTACAAATGATCCGGACTCCAGTGATAATAGTGAACTTTAAAGCCTACTTGGAGTCTATTGGGCTGAGCTGCCTCAGCATAGCCAAGGCTGCTGAGCTTGTTTACAAGGATACTGGCGTGCAGATAGCCGTAGCCCCGCCGGCGACGGAGATTTCTAAAGTATCCGCCTCAGTCGAAATACCTGTGTTCGCGCAGCACGCAGACCCGGTGGAGCCGGGTGCACACACCGGCGCTATTACCGTTGAGATGGTTAAGGAGGCGGGTGCGAAGGGCCTTTTGATCAACCACTCGGAGAAGAGGCTGATCCTAGCGGATATTGAGACGCTTGTTAAGAAGGCTAGGAGCAACAATCTTGTAAGCGTGGTCTGCACGAACACTCCTGCGGTAACTGGTGCTGGAGCAGCCCTGAGCCCGGACTTCTTAGCCATAGAGCCTCCTGAGCTGATAGGGACAGGTATACCTGTTTCAAAGGCTAAGCCGGAAGTTGTTCTAGACTCGGTGAACATTGTCAGCAAGGTTAACCCGCAGGTTAAAGTGATATGTGGAGCAGGCATAACGACTGGCGAGGATGTTTACGCCGCGCTTAAACTCGGCACGGTAGGAGTTCTCTTGGCGAGTGGAGTGGTTAAGGCAAAGGATCCTAAGAAGGTTCTTCAGGAAATGGCTGAAGCATGCTTGAAGTTTCAAGGCGAGCAGTAGGTCCAGCCGGTTTAAATAATCCGCAAGATCGCGAGCTATTTTCTAAAGGTTTTCTCCATACCATAATTACGGGTTTTGAAACCAAGCCTCCTGTAAAGCTTAACCGCCGCCTTGTTCTCTTTCAAAACGTTAAGCCTAACTGCTTTCACGCCCCTCGCCTTCAGAGTTTTCAAGCTTTCAACAACCAGCTTCCTGCCCACGCCTCTTCCACGGAACTCTGGCAACACGTAAAGATCATCTATAGTGCCAAAGTGTTCTGAAACCTCGAGAGGATACTCTGGGACAGAGCCCTTCGTAAACCCTACGGGCTTATTGTTTATCTTCGACGAAAAGGAAGCTTCTCCCACTTGCTAGGCTGCCACGGGTAAAACTGACCCATCTATTAGCATTCTCTTTCGAAGGCAGTATGAAACCCTCAACCTTAAACATTTCACGGGCCAAGCTCAACCATAACTGCTTTAACGAGTCGTCAACGTCCCGAGCCTCATACTCGCAGATTTCTATCGACAATAGGCAACACTTGGAATATGGTAATGAAATATAAGGCTTCCGGAATTCAGGGAATACAAATGGCAAGCGACACTTGCAACGTTTAAGCCTTAAGACGTTACTAGCTCATATTCCTCCTCGCTATGTGGGCCAAGCCCAAGCTCCACCGAATGCTTAATCTGCCCCAGGCTCCACACGTTTCTGCCCTCCAGACTGTTCCCGGGGTAGCTTTGCAGTATCTTCACGCCCTCCACATCTATCGCCACTTGATTGCCTGAAGCAAGTATCAGGTTTGGCTCGCGCAACGTGCCTCTAGCAGGCCCCCCTGTTATGAAAACTCTTCTCGCATCCATAATGATCAAGTCGGGCTTCACCACCAAGCTTAGCTCCGCAAGCTTCTCCTGGAGGTGCTTCATGTGGAACATGATTTGGTCGAAAAACGGTTTGACGAAGCCCATTGCGAGCTTGATCGACCCTGTGAAGTCTGCGGCGTGATGCGTTTTAACGAGTGGAGCGTAAACCACCTTCTCTATCTCCAGCGCTTCCCTAGCCAGCGAGACTTTTCGCAAGTATCGCCCATCCTTAACCTCGACGCGCCGCCACCCGGCCGTGTCGAATACTGCTTGCCACCCGTCCTTCCCGAATACTCTAACCTCGGCCCCGGCTTCTTCAGCAATCCTGATGATGCCTGCTTGCTCCAAAACCTTCCGGCTGTGGAGAAAAGCCGTCCGCTCCCCTAGAATGACTCTCGCCGCTCCCGCCTCGTAAAGCAGTTCAATAATGCGCTTTATGAACTCCGGGTCGCTCGAGCCTGGAAACGGGTCGGCAGTATTATAATTAGGCTTCAGAAGGATGGTGTCGCCTTTCTCAACAAGCTTGTCAAACCCCCCGATGAGAGACACAGCGTGTTCAACCGATTTCTTCAGGTTCCCGTCGCAGGCAACCCTGCTTACAAGCGGTTTTCCGGAGCGAGTAAACAAGTCCATCCTTGTTTACGACTCGCTTAAACAGATAGTTAAAGATTGCTCGTGAACGTTTATTCGTCAGGCGAATACTCATCGCTACGGAGTTGTTCAACCCTAAAGCTTCTGAAGGAGAAAGGTGGAAAAATAGTCCTTGTTGAAGCCGCTTGCAAGGCGTCGGAAAAGGCTTTTGCAACGTTAAAAAAGATTAATATCAAGCGTCTCGAAGATTAGAGTAAAGGAGCAAGTTGAGAATCAAAGATGTTTTCAGCCTGGAGGCAAAGCTGTACGATAAAATTTGGGGTAGGTACGATTATGATTCTGATGTGGATTTCTTGGACGCGCTTTTCAGAGACTACGGCTGCAAAAGGATCATTGACATCGGATGTGGGACAGGGGGGCACGCTTTAAGATTAGGCATGAAAGGATATGATGTAACCGGGCTTGACCTAAGCCCAGCCATGCTGAAAATAGCTAGGGAGAAGGATAAGGCTGCGAATGTTAGGTTCGTACAGGGGGATATGAGGATGCTTGACAGGCTGGCCCTCGGAAAAAAGTTTGACGCCGCAATATGTCTGGGACAGACTTTTTCACACCTTTTGACGAACAAGGATGTGGAAGCGTTCCTAGACGGGTTGCGCATCCTTCTGAAGAAGAACGGCCTCTTCGTCTTCAACGCTCGGAACGCGAAGAAAATTAGGGAGGAATACTTGGACAAGCTTCTTCTAGACCACGTGATTATTGAGGAAAAGCTTCAGGTGGTTATGCTGGCCTACAACACGCGCTGGGTTAAAAACCGTGACGTGATAGTCTGGAGGCCGATCTACTTGATTAAAGAAGACGATAAGATGGATATGCAGATAAGGGAGCATAAGCTTCGAAGGTTCCACTTTCAGGAGCTGGGGAGGATGCTTGCTGAGAAAGGCTTCAGGATTAAGAACGTATATTCAGGAATCGCGAAAGAAGAGTTTAACGAGGGCGAGCATGAAACCATGTGGTTTATAACAACCATCTGGTGACATCTTTTATTTAAAAGCTGGTTAATGGCCACAGCTATCATTACGCTTGAAGCACTAAGCTTATTTCGAAGTCAAGCGTCCTGAATTATATGAAAGTCTATGAAAACCCGCTCTACTACGAGATTGCGTTCAGCTTTTTCAACGTGAAGGAGCAGGTTGACTGCTTTGAGGAAATAATCCGCAGGTTTAGCAGGATTAAGGTTAAACGTTTCTTAGACATAGCTTGCGGGCCGAGCCTGCAGCTGCGTGAGATCGCGAGAAGAGGCTATGAGGCTATTGGGCTGGATTCAAGCCCAGAGATGCTGGCCTATTTGCGGGGAAAGGCTGAGGAAGAGGGTTTAAAAATAGAGACTTTGCAGGCGGACATGTATGGTTTCAGGCTTAGGAGGAAAGCGGATTTCGCCTTCATAATGACGGGGTCTTTCAACGCGGGCTCGAACAACGAGCTTCTAAGCCATTTAGACTCTGTAGCGCATTCGCTTAAAAAAGGCGGGCTTTATTTCATTCAGAATATGGCTCTGGACTGGATGCAGAACAGGGAGCAGAGCTGGACCATGGAAAGGGATGGAATAACTGTGAAAACAACCTATAGCACCCGTTGGAAAAACCTGCTCAACCAGATTTATACGGAAAAGATCACTCTTGAAGTAAATGATCATGGAAGAATGTTAAGGCTTGAGGATGAGGAGGACTTGAAGTTCGTTTTCCCGCAGGAATTCAAGATGCTTATAAGGCTGAACGGGGGATTCGAGTTCCTAGGCTGGTGGGAAGGGTCTGAAAGCAGATGGTTTCTAGACAGGCCTCTTGAGAAAGCTGAGAAGCCAAGTAACATTAACATGGTTCTTCTGAGAAGAAAATAGTTTTCAATAAGCATCAACACTACTGCTTCATCGACAAGGCTCCAGCCGGCTGACGTATTTATCTGTCAGAGTGAAACGGGCCCGCTGGGATTTGAACCCAGGTTCTCCGGCTCCGCAGGCCGACGCCTTTATCCTGGCTTGGCCACGGGCCCTTTAAAATTCTTGCTGCAGGGCTTATTTAAACTTCATTCAGCTTCTCAATACCCGCTATTTCAAACGCGTTACCCATGGTTATCACGAAGGCTTTGACCAGCACCAGCCTGTCCATTCTAATGCCCCCGCCCGTTATCACGGGACACTTCTCATAGAAGCTGTTGAACACGTCTGCCAAATGCCTCATGTATACCGCGATAATGTTCAGCGCCAGTGTTTCACAAGCCATGTTTAAAACCCATGAGAATTTGCCTATCTGCTTAACCAGCCCCAGTTCTTCAGGAGTGTTGAACGAGGCCTCGGTCAAACTGTTCACGTGGACACCGGCTTTCTCAAGTATTCTACATCCCCGCGCGTAAGTGTATTGAAGGTATGGAGCAGTATCGCCCTCCAGCCTTGTAGCGTCCTTCACGTCGAAAACAATTATGTTGTTCCTGTCAGTCTTGAAAAGAGAGTATCTTATGGATGCGACGCTCAGATGAGTGCTAACGCTCCTAACCCACTCCTCATCCCTGGAAGGGTTTCTCCTCCGAGTCTCCTCGTAAACCTTCTGGAAAACCGTCTTAAGAAGCTCGTTGGCGTTGAAAACTATTCCCTTCCTGCCGGACATGTGGACCATTCTCCTCCCCTTTAACTCCCCGACCCCCGTCAGCTCGCTCGCCGTCTCCCCGGAGAGGGCGACGACCTCGTAGAGATACGGGAGATACTTTTTCCCGGAGGGGGCTCCAAGCTTCCTGAGAGCGTGCTCAACCACTTTCTGCGGATACTCCTGCCTCTTGTCGACAACCGTTATTGCTTCGTCCACACCAGAATAATCATACTCCTCCCCGTCCCAGTGTGTTGTTAAAAGAATCCTCCCGTTCGGCTGCTTAACCCATCTCTTCACCCTGAACCTTCTCGGAGTCAAGCCGAGCTTCCAGGCTGCGTAAGCAATATCCTTTCCAACGTAGGTGGCTGTGCCGTCTGACCTGACTAGAACCTCGTCGGGCGCCTTAAGCCTGCTGAACTCCTCAATGTCTCTAAGCCTTATCATTAGACACCCCTTGTTCTCACCCTCCTCCTCCAAGTAGGCTTCACCCCTATTTCTCAACTCGTTCACAGCCCACTCAAATATCCCTGACCTCAACACATCCGTCTCCCAGTTGAGCAGGTCGTAATATATTCTGAAGCTCCAGGCTGTTTCAAGCTGGCATTGCACAACCTTCTCCGCGAACATTCTGGCGAAGCCAGCCACCTCGTTCCCACCCTCCTCAATCCTCCTTATTATCTCGCTCCTCAGCCTCCTCAGCTCCTCGTCCTTCTGTATCTTCTCACTGTACTCGGCGTAAACCCTGCCACTGTACTCGTCGAACCCCGTGCCCTCCGGGGGCTCCAGAGGAACATTCATAAAGTAGTGGGCAAGAATGTTATCAGCAACCTGTGAACCACTGTCGTCAATATAGTTGACAACCATAACCTCGTGGCCCAGGAACCTTAGAAGCCTGGCTAAAACGTCTCCGATGACAGCGTTCCTCAGCGTCCCAACGTGCAGAGCCTTATTCGGGTTGGAATTAGTATGCTCTATGAGTATTTTCCTCCCGGCGACAGGAAACCTCCCGTAATCACCGCGTTTGGAAAGAGCCTCGTTCAACACTCTGACGGAGTATTTCACGGGGTCGAAGCGGAAATTAATGAAGCCGTTCACGTTTTCAACATTCTTTAAAACCTCCAGCTTGCTGGCGTCTATGGCTGCTATTATCCTGTCAGCGGCCTCCAAAGGGTTTAAACCGTGTTTCCTAGCTAGGTCGAATGCCACGGGTGTCGCCAGGTCTCCTAGCTCAGGGCTAGGCGGCTCCTCAACCCCCGCCCTAGCGGTAAACCCCAGTCTCTCCAACACGTGGTCCACGTGAACCCTTATCCGTTCAGCCTCCTCCAGAAACCCCATTCTGCAGACGGTTTTTGAAGCGGAACAGGGTTAATAAGGATTAACGGGTGTAAACTGGGCTGCTGGCCTTCAGTCTTTCCCTCAGCCTCCACCTGGAGGCTAGTCTCTCAAAATCCTTCTTAAAAGCCTTTCTGAGATATGGCAGGTAGAATTCTATTTCCTCACGCGTCATGTATTGAAACTGGTACTCGCCCTCGTAGGGAGAAGGCTCTCCAGCCCTCGTTATGAACTCTATGTGCATAAAGGGCTCTCCCTTTCTGACAACCACCGGCTCCCTCTCATTGTTCAGGTTCACGATCTCCAGTGCAAGCCTTCCGATGAACCCGCTGTGAACCTTGGCTGCGTTTAAAAAGGATAGGCCTGCTCTGCCGTAACGGCTTTTAGCAGTGAGGTGTGCGACAATGTTCGGCGGTGTGAAAACTATCTCGTTAGAAATAACGTTCTTATGCTCCAAGTATTGAAGCTTAACATCATCCATCACCGTCAAAACATACCCGTCTCCATCCATGTACTTCTCGTCGAACGGGTGTATTATCGGTAGTTTCCTCACCATCTTCAGCAGCTCGCTTTTCCCCAGTATGCTCATCGGCCTCTATGCTCCGGGGCACTAATATAAATTTTCAAGGAGCCGTTTTAACGCTCTAACCCTGTTTTCAACCTCGCTAATGCTGAAGTCGAAGAATGATCCTGTTTTCTCAGCCTTTATGCTTGAGCAGGCTGACGCGTAGAGGCTCGACTCCAACAGGCTTCCTGTTTCAAGATGCTTCGCCAGGAAAACAGCCGCGTAAACGTCCCCAGCCCCAGTCGGGTCAAGCGTATTAACCTCGAGACTAGGCATGTAGAAACACCCATGTTTATAAATCACCATGGAGCCATGTTCAGAATTAGTCAGTTCCACAATCATCCCCGGGTTGATTTCGAAAAGCTCCTTAACATCACGGTTCAGAAAGAAAAACTGCTCGTCAACATTCATGTGAACATAGTTCACACTTCTGAGAGCATCATTCGAAAGCATCCTCTTAACCTGGTGAACAGCCCCGTCGACACCACACGTCCTGATAAACCCCTGCGCGTCAATAGAAACCTTGCATCCTGCTTCCTGAAGCTCTTTGAAAACACCGTGGTCAACCTCGTTCAAAACAGGTGTAACATGGACAGCGTCTAAACCTGTAAGCCTGCTCCTTTCGACAACAATCTTTCTAGAAGGCTCCCCCGAAGTCTTCTGAAGCCGGAAAGAATCCTGGTAAACGTTTTCAAACATGATGCTTCTGTCAAGCTCTGCAGCATAAATCTTAACGCCTTTCTGTTTAAGACTCTCAACCCACTGCTGGTTCATATCTGGCCCATAGGCTGTGAAAAGAACTGTTTCAACACCCATTCTTGAAAGGCTGAGTGAAGAGTAGAATCCTCCACCACCCATGTAACTGTAAGCTCCGCCCCGGCTCCTGTTAACATCTATCGTTAAAGCACCTGCCACACCTATTTTAAGAGGCTTCTTAGACATTTAGACGCAGAATAAGATTAAGCCCCCTATTTAACCACTAACGGGATTAAAGAAGCCTCCTCCTTAAAAGCTTAAAAGCTTCGAGTTAAACGCGTCGGTAAACATTTTCCATTCTAAGAGCCCAATGTTAGGGCAAAATGTATAAGTAAGTGTCTTCCAGCTTCCCCCGGGGCTGATGAGAATGGTGAAAACAAGCAGGATTGTTGAAATAAGGTGGCACGGCAGAGGCGGCCAGGGAGTTGTGCTTGCAAACCAGCTTATAGGCATGGCCCTCTTCGAAGAAGGCAAAAACATTCAGACCTTCCCGGATTTCGGTCCGGAGAGAACAGGCGGGCCTGTAAGAGGCTACACACGTTTCTCAGAAGACCCTATAGACATACATTCCTCAGTATACGAGCCAGACATACTGGCAGTGATAGATCCTTACTTGGCTGAGGACCCGAGCGTCTACACTGGTCTTAAACCGGAGGGAGTTGCAGTAGTCAACTCAGCTAAAACCCCGGGAGACCTAAGGAGAAAGCTTGGTTTAAACGTTAAGACTCTGGGCGTGGTTGACGCAGCTAAAATCTCGAAAGAGGTTTTTGGAGCCTATGTTTTCAACACGCCCGTGCTAGGAGGGTTAGTAAGGCTGACGGGAATAGTTAGGCTTGAAACAATTGAAAAACTGTTTTTAAACAGGTTCCCAGGCAGGGTTGGAGAGCTCAACGTGAAAATGCTTAAGAGGGGATACGAGGAGGTGGCGACCCAATGAGCACAACCGTAACCTGGAGAGAAATAGACCTGGGTGGAAGCGTAGCCGGCGGCACGAGCGAGAAGTATAAAACAGGCAACTGGAGGGTTGAGAAACCAGTAATAGACTATGAGAAATGCGTCAGATGCCTAATATGCTGGCTATACTGCCCTGAGCCGGCGATAATCAGAAACGGGAACGAGGTTAAGATAGACTACGATTATTGCAAGGGCTGCGGAATATGCGCAGAAGAATGTCCAAAGAAGGCGATAACAATGGTGCCGGAGGAGATTTAGAATGATGACGCAAGCATTAGCAAGACAACACAGGATCGCGCTGACCGGGAACGACGCTGTGGCCTACGCTGTTAAACAGGCCAACGTCGACGTGATAAGCGCCTACCCAATAACCCCGCAGACATTCGTCGTAGAAACCCTTTCACGGTACGTGAATGACGGCGAGCTGAACGCCAAGTTCATAAACGTCGAGTCCGAGCACTCCGCCCTCTCAGCAGTAATAGGAGCCTCACTAGCAGGAGCAAGAGCATTCACAGCAACAGCAAGCCAGGGACTAGCATACATGTGGGAAGCACTCTACGCAGCCTCAGGATTAAGACTCCCAATAGTAATGGCGCTCGCAGCAAGAGCACTGTCAGCACCGATAAACATCCACAACGACCATTCAGACTTCTTCGGAATGAGGGACGCAGGTTGGATAATGTTCAACGGCGAGGAGGCGCAGGAAACCTACGACCTGACAATAATGGCCTTCAAAATCGCTGAAGACCCAAGGGTCCTACTGCCGGTAGTAGTCTCGTACGACGGCTTCATAGTCTCGCATGCGATAACAAACTTCTACGCTTTAAACGACGACGTCGTCAAGGAATTCCTAGGAGTAAGGACAACAGGGCCCAGGATAGATCCAGACAACCCGAGAACCTTCGGCGTCCTAGCACTCCAAGACTCGTACTTCGAGTTCAAAAGACAACAATACGAGGCGATGGAGAACGCTAGACAAGTAATAAAAGAAGTCTTCCAGAAATACGAGGAAATCTCCGGAAGAAAATACACTCCTTTGAAAGAATACATGACGAGCGACGCGGAGACCTGCATAGTAGCAATGGGAAGCACCGTCGGAACAGCCAGGCACGCAGTAAAAACCCTCAGGGAAAAAGGAGAGAAAGCAGGCGTAGTAGGCATACTCCAATACAGGCCCTGGCCAACGAAAGAAGCTGAACAACTATTCTCAAGATTCAAAAGAATCATCATCATGGAGAAAGTAATGAGCCCGGGAGCAAGAGCAGGACCAGTCTACGAAGACATCACGGCAACACTATACCCAAACCACAACGTTAAAATGATAGACTACATATACGGCCTCGGGGGAAGAGACATCTCCGCCCAAGGAGTAATCGAAATCTACAAGCAGGGAAAAGAACTCGCCGACAAGGGTAAAACAGACAAACCATGCTTCTACGGGGTGAGAGGAGAATGAGCAAGCTAAACCCAGTATCAAAAATATCCGACCTACCTGAAGAATCAAAATTCAGACCAGGACACAGACTATGCGCAGGATGCGGACCAGCAATAACCGCGAAAATCATAACGCTAGCAGTACCAGAAGCAATAATCGTAAACGCAACAGGCTGCGTAGAAGTCGGAACAACAATCTACCCATACTCCGCGTGGAAAACACCATGGGTCCACGTCCTATTCCAGAACAACGCGCCAGTCGCATCAGGCATAGCAGCAGCACTCGAAAAACTCTCAGCAGAAGGAAGAGCAAGAAAAATACCAGTCATAGCACTCGGAGGAGACGGCGCAACATTCGACATAGGGCTAGGAGCAATATCAGGAGCACTAGAAAGATTAGACAAAATTATATATTTATGTTATGATAATTGTGCATACATGAATACGGGCATTCAGAGGTCAGGAGCATCTATTCTCGGAGCTGCAACCACGACGAGCCCTGCTGGGAAGGTGATTCCTGGTAAGCAGGAAAACAAGAAGGATTTAATTGCTATCGTTGCTTCGCATCATATTCCTTATGCTGCTACTGCGACGCTGTGGCTTTGGCGTGACATGGTTAATAAGATTAGGAAGGCTGTTAACTATAGTGAGCAGGGTCCTGCGTTTCTGCATGTTCTTGCTCCATGCCAGTTCGGCTGGCGTTATGATCCTTATTTGACGATTAAGGTTTCGAGGATGGCTGTTGAGACCCGGCTGTTTCCGATTTACGAGGTTGAGGATGGTCAGCTTAGGATTAACTATAGGGTTTCGAAGCCTACGCCTGTTGAGGAGTATCTTAAGATTCAGAGGATGATGAGGCATCTTCTGGATCCTAAGAACGCTGAGACGTTGCAGAGGCTTAAGGATTGGGTTGAGTGGAACTGGCAGCGCCTGGAGAACCTAGAGAAGGCTGGCAGAGTATTCTGAGACCGCAAAGTGTTCAAGTATTCGAGTGATAGCGCGCGCTAAAAAACAGTTGAGGAGCTAAGTAAACAGCTCCAAGAGCTTAGGGAGATTGCTCTAAATACCCTGAGGGAACTAGAGGGGTTTAGCAATATTCCAACCTCTAAGGATAGGTATCTTCTCTCCGAGGATTCTGAAGAAAAGAGAAACTATCCTATTTTGATCAAAAAAGGATAGAAAAAAAGGTTCGACACATTCTACTCTAAACCCTCGTTTAGTGGCGTTTCAAGCTGTTCGGTTGCCGGGTCATTTTAGCGCGCGCTAACCCTTGAGATAAGCTACCTTGCAGAATATTATTCGTTCCTCGGAGAGGAGCCTCCGCCTCTCGACGCAACCCTAACCCTTAGTGCTCCAGACGCTTTTGAACCCTTAAACAGTGTTGAGAGAAAGCTTAGCGACGAGCATAAGTCTGGATCCTTCAATCTTAAGGCTGTTAAGCCGGGTACCTACAACCTTACTCTTAGGCTGACTGGAAACGCCTCCTTCTCAAACACGCTTGGAAACGAGTTGACTTACGAGGTCCAGGTTGTCTCCCCTCCTGCGCCTTCGCTTAGCGTAACCATCGCCGGGGTAAACACCACGATCCTTAAGTACGCAGAGCTGACCCTGAGGCTCACCAACAATGGTGGGAGCACAGCTAGAAACGTTAACGTTGAGATAACTGGAACCTACTGGGACGGCTTTAAGTATGTCGATGCGTTCGACAAGGCTGGTAGAAGCCTTGGTGAAGTTAAGGCTGGGGAAACAAGGATTGAGGAATTCATACTCAGGCTCCGCCACTCCTCCGCGGAGATAACTGTGAAGACAACCTACTACGACGATTACGGTAACCCTTACATGGTTAAAGCGTATGTAAGCATTTATCATCCTAACTTCTGGGTTCCCGAGCACTTCGAGACCTACACCGTCACTGTGCCCGAGCACGAGGAGACAACGAGGGTCTTCGTTCCTAGCTATGAGCATGCTACCCACGTTAGGCTCTACGCGCTCTGGGACCCCTACATTGTTGGTGCAGCCCTGCCTCATATGCGCTACGGATGGACCTACGAAGCCAGGGAACCAGCCTGGGGAGTGGGTGTGCCGACGCACGTTCCAACACTAGGCTTAGATTCGATGCCCATCCCCGGCCTGGGGGCTGAGCTCCCGTTCAAAGAGGGAGAGGAGGCCCTTAGGGAAGCAGGCGTGAAAATCATGGTTAAGAGCATAGAGCCATACTACGAGTACCTCGGAATTCTAAAGGAGGACGATGCATTAAGGCTTGTCAACGCAGACAAGGAATCGCTTAGGGCTGGAAACGTCTCCTCAGACTTCAGGGTTGAGCCGTTGAAGCCATACTGGGTCAAGGGCAAGCCAATAGTGTTGAACTCGACGCAGTTCGCCCTATACCAGGCCAAGATGGAGGGTTTGAAGAAGAAAAACCCCGACTTGGACTACGAGTTCAGGGAGACCATCGCCGACGTTAGAACCAGGGTTGGAGAAGCTGAGCAAGGATATATTGTTCTCACCTACCATCCGTTGAAGGTCGTTGGAGAAGGACCCCTTAAATCGGTCAGGGTTAGGAACTTCGCAGCCATAGGCTTAGACTACAGGTTTGACGTTGAAACATCCATACCGACTTTTCTCGGAAAAGTCTCCGGCGAGAAGGCTTGGAAAAACCTCTACCTCAGCGGGAAGGAGGATGCTGTCCTGCTCTCATCCTCGTTAGACGCTCATGAGCAGGAGGTTAAGGTAAACCTTACTCTTAATGGCAGGCTCGTCGCAAAAACAATTTTCAGGCTTGAGCCCGAGTCCTCGGTGTTCTGGAGGGGCTTCTGGGACGGCTTCAAGGGCGAGGCCTGGAGGATAGTCCTCACCGGGATGGTGATGGTTGTTCTATGCGCCGCTGGAGGAGGCACTGTCGGAGCAATGGCATTGAAGCTGAGCGTGCTAGCATTCCTCTCAACAATGATCCTGATTAATGCAGTAACCCAGTACGTTGAGCTGGGCCAGGTTCTTTCAACAGCCTTCACGCTGAAGGAGGCGAGCAATATTATCAGCGACGAAGCGAGGCAGTTCAGCAACCTAGGCTACCATGGGACAGCCGGCATGCTGAGCGGTGCGGCGGACGAGATGATGCGCATCGCCAGATCCATAGAGGCCAACTTCTCCTCCGTCATGGACTTCATCGCTAGGGTAGGCACGGACCTGAGCCTGTGGGAGTGGGAGGTACTGCTTGGACTTAGGAAAGCGGGGCCGTATGAGAATGGAAGAGTGTGGGGCAAGGTTACCGGAATAGCGATAAGCCTCTTAGAATTCCTCGCGGGCTTCTGCTACCTCGCACTAAGCGGAACAACCTCCGCTTCGCTGGGGGCTAAGGCCAAGACTGTTCTGCATGGCGTGTGGAACTGGCTAACCCCGGCGATGACTGATGCGATCAGCGTTGTTAGGAACACGCCTAAGATGGCGAAGGGCTTCGGAATGCTCATATCGATAATCAGCAGGATGAAGGAGCTGGGCATCCCGGTCATCGAAGTGCTGAAGATGGATGCGAAGGGCGCAGCAGACCTCGCAGGCCTCTGGGGCAGCATCATGGAGAAGATTCTGGACGCGGCCAAGAGGAAGGAGATTAGCGATGAAGCCATCCAAGCGATAAGGGAGCTCTGCGCAAGGGCAACGAAACTAGGGGAAGAAGCAGCTGAGAGCCTAGCGAGAAGCATCGATACCCTGCTCTCTAAGAACACGGGGTTCGCAGATGAATTTGCATGCTGGGCTCAGAAGGCAAACCCGAGCGTGGAATGGGTGGTTGGGACCACGGGGGAGCTCGCTGAGCTGAGTGAAGAGGAGCTTGGAAACCTGAGGGAAGCGTTAGCAAAAGTTGGAGAAAACCTCTGGCTTAGACTGTTCAACACTTACTTCAAGACCGCGGACCTTGAGCAAGGAAAAAACGTAGCGAATGCATTGGTCGAGGCTGTATCGAAGAATCCTAATATGCTCGAAGTCTGGGAGAAGGCTGTTGAGAGGAATGCGAAGATGCTTGTTTCAATGGCTACGGCGACCGCTGAGGAAGGCGCCCAGCTGGAGATCGGTGGGAAGGTTGAGCCGGGGTACTACTGGGTTCAAGCGGTTGAACAGGCGTCGGGAGAGTTGATGGAGGATGTAAGGATGATTGAGGATGGGCAACAAGCCGTCTACTTTAAGGGCACCTCCTACGGAGATACATACGTCCTCATCTTCATGAAAACCAATCCCGGGGAAGTTCTTACCCGTCTAAGGGTTGAAGGCGACGTTCTCCTGAAACATGTTGAGAAAGCATACGGGCTCACTCTTGCCGTCGAAGGGGAGAATGTTTACCTTATGACTCCCGACGATTACAGGATTAAAGTTGACGCGGAACTAGGCGGAACCAGTAGCAACGTCTATGTTAAGCTTGAGTTCGTTGATTCGGAAGGGGAGAAGCATATCCTCCATGTCGGTAACGAGGGAAGCCTAGACATATTGTTTAAGGATACTCATACTTCAGTCAACAGGGTTTACCAGAAGCTCGTCAGGGACGACTCCGGGCAGGTTGTAGCCAGGCTGGTCTACGTCAAGTACATGAGCGGAAATGTTGAGTCCACAGATAGTTTCGCAGTAAGCAGCAATCCTCCGAGCCGCCCAGCCTACTTCCTGGATAACGAGGCCGGGTTCATAGGAGTTGAGCCGGGGCAGAGGTATTTAGAGTTCAGGGAGACCCTTGCGGACATCTTGGGGAAGGATGCGTATGAGAGCCTCGTCAGCGACATGGGGAAAGGGATGGCGGTGGTCGGGGTTGCCTACGAGGCCGGCGGCGAGAGGAGGATGAAGTGGATCACCAGCACTAGGATGGAGCTCGACATCGAGGGCGTTGGAAAAGTGCTGGGCGTCGCGGTGGCAAGGATGAACGGGCTTGGGGCTAGCGTTGGAGACACCAGCCTGAGGATTGAGGTTGATGACTCTGGGGTCAGGTATTTAATAGTTGAAGACGCCGGAGCATCTAGGAGCTTCGAGGTCGGGGACGCTGGCTTCAAGAAGCCCAAGGGCAGTATCGTGAACCTTGAAATACCGCTTAAGAGCGGAGACGCAATCGGTTTCAGGCTAACCCTAGGAGACGACGGCAGGTCGGTGAAGGTTACCCCGGAGGTCGCGTGGGGAGAAGGCAACTATGATGAAATAGTTGGTCTGAAGTACGAGCCCGAGTTCGAAATTATCGAGCATGGTAGCAGCGTCACGTTGAAAGATGTCCTAATAGTGAAATACAAAGATGCGGAGGGCGAACATTTAACGATACGTGGCATAAACGAAAAGGTTTTAGACAAAGCACTAGATAAACCTGAGCACTTCATAGCAATGTACTATGAGAAGATGCGCTTTGAAAGCGAGGGTGGAAGGATTACAGAGGTGGAATATCAACATGAAGTATATAAGAACTGCATCTTTGATTATGTGGGTGAATGGAAGGGTTATAAAATGTATGTTGAGGTTAAGCACGGATACGAAGGAGGTTCAGCCGAGGAGTTAAAGAATCAGGTCAACAAGTATTTAAGCGTCGTAAAGGAGGAGGTTGTTAAAGGTGTTAATGCGATCCTTATGTATCGGTTCTATGATGAGCCTCAATCTCCAAGTGCAAAAGCTTTGTTTGAGCATCTTAAAGAGCTTTACAAGAACAATAAAAGTGTGTTGAGGATCTTCGTTAAGGGTGTGGAGTGGACTGGAGGGTAGGAAATGACGACTTTCTCACTACGCATAGAGGTTTCAAGCAGGTGCTTACAAAGGGCGAGGATGGAACTCCAGCAGATCGAGAGCATGTGGTTCCACTGGAGCGATGTCGAGGCACTGCAGCTCAAGGGCTTCAAATACATACCGATGCTTATTTACACGGGTGACCGCCTTCACGACAGTCCATTAGGATACAAGGAGTCTTTCATCGGCTCTCCTCTTAACTTACCACTTCTCTACTACGAGGAGGTCTACAGGCTTTTCAACTCCATGAGGGAAAAATTGAAAGTGAGGATTGTGAGAGCAATAGAAGGAAGGGGAAAACGTGCGCTCTGGCCGTGCGAGATACTTGATTTGAAAGAGATGCAGGACGAGGTAAACCGTCTTGCAACAAGAGAACTACTCTCAAGAGAGAACCCTCAGGATTTGGAGGTCGCCAAGAGGCTCCTCCGATGGTTTTCCGAAAAAGAGTCAACGCCCGAGGAAAACATGAATCGTACAATAGAGATCACGAACTGGCGTGGCAAAAAATTCGGCGAATTCTTCATGAAAGCCCTAGAAATCCGCAGGAAGTATCCCAGCGCAAGGTTCTGGTTTAATTTCGAAGTATTATAGAATGCTAAACCTTTTATCAGATAGTTACCAAATGTATCCCAATGGAATCAGGCGGATAGGGTTATTCGACTACTTTAAAGAGTTAAGTCACATGCTGGGAGGTTAAGAATCTTCATCAAGAGTATGGAATAGGAGGAAGGTTAAGATGAGCAATTACTATCTCAAGTTGAGGGTTTCAAGCAGGGCTCCGTGAAAAGCTAGAGAAGAGCTTAAGCAATACAAGAGCAAAAGCTTCTTTTGGATTGAGATATAATTCGAAAACGAGTGCACAAGGGATATCGGTGGCTACTTCCTGAGTCTAATAGGCATTTCTAAAATGCCTTGCTGTTAAGCTCCGGCTTTACGTAGAACCACCTTCACGAGAAGATGGACAAGGTGATAGAAACTAGAATGAGTGGAGCAAGGAACTGGGAATTTTCCTCTCGAAGGCTTCAGAAGCTCATAAGAAATATCCTAATGCGAGGTTCTGGTTGTATGTTATGACGCTGTAGAAGGCTTGGTTACACGCGCTATAAGGGGGAAGGCAGACATGGGTATCATCAGTAAGATTGAAATGGAAATTGTTGAGGATGAATAGATAACCTAGCTATTACCACAGGTGCCAAGTACGGAACGCGCGCTAAGTTTTCTAGTAAACACTGCAGCATCAGGATTAATCGAAACAGAGCCGATGCCAGCTCATGAGGAACTCTAGGAAAATGCTGGAGCTTACTGCTTGAACATTCCAGGATAAGCCTCTTTGGAAATCACTATCTTCTCGAAAAACTTCCTAGATACTTATTCATATACCTGTTTCCTGTAATGGTTGTTATACACTATAACATCTTTATTTTCAACCTCGATTTTGAATATTATCCTTGTTTTTCCTACGCGTAGCCTAAAGAATCCTTCCCAAGCACCCTTCAGCTTTTTCACGTCTAGACGGGTATGCAATAATGTTCCATTCTCAAGACTATTTAGAAGGTCATTTAATCTGTCTTCAACCCGTTTCCTCTCTTACTCTGGGATTTCCTCTAGAAACTTTAAAGCCTTTCTATGTATCCTTATCTTCCACTCCAATCTACGAAATCCTCTTTACTGTAGTCACTGGGGGATCCGGCAAAACTCTCTATTTCCCTCTGTTCCTCGTCATTAACATAGGGAATGAGCTCGATCAGAACTTCCAGTAGAGCTTTTCTAACCTCCTCGCGGACAGCCCTCCTGATCTCGTCAACAGTTATGGAGGACAAGAGTTACCACCATTACAGCTATTCTAATTCAACATAGGGAGAGTTTATAAATCTTTTAGAATTAATGACTTCAACGTAGTAATTTAAACAATAAATGTGAAGAAAAATACCTCCGGGAAAAGCAGGTTTTCAAAAACTCTACTCTTCGTCAGGATGGCACGCGCTAAGTAGTAAACCCCTATGTCAAGGAGCTTTACAATAAGTGCAGAATCCTGATTCGCTGGAGTTAATCTTCCACGTGTTGTGCAGACCCAGTATTTCACAACTATGAGTTTTTATCAGTAATGTTATAATCAACGCTTCCTTTCTCCTGGATTTTGCGCATTCTATGGGATTGGAAAAAGTATTTAAAGAGAGGATGACATTTAATCATTGAGCTACATGTCTCAGGAGGCATTAAAGGCTAAGAAGTACTGGTTTACTGAGCATGATTTACTCGTATCTATAGACTGGGATTACGTTAACTCCTTCCGAACAAGCTCGGCCTAGAGCTCTACATGGAGGGTAGGGTATCCATAGGTAGGGCTGTTGAAATAGCTGGCTTACCAGTTACGGAGTTTGACTACATAAGGGCTAGGGCAAGGATCCCTGTAAGGGGACCTGATGATTAGATAGGTTTGACGCTTTCCAACACGAGCCCTATAATCTACCTTACGAAAATAAGAAGGCTGGATCTTCTTAAGACGTTTATGGAATGGTAAAGAATTAAGGGTGCGAAAAGCTGATAAAGTTTATATAGTAAGAAAAGGGTTACAAATAAAAGATGGAGTTCACAGTAATCATAGAGAAGGATGAAGATGGTTATTATGTGGCAGAGGTGCCGGATCTAAAAGGTTGCTACACTCAGGGAAAGACATTGGAAGAAGTTATGAGGAACATTAGAGAAGTTATAGAACTTTGTTTAGAAGCTGAAAAAGGAAGAGAGTTTCCAAAGAAAGAACTAATAGGAGTCCAAAAGATAGAGATCGGGTAAAATACTATCTTCATCAAGCGGGGGAATCTTTTATGAGGCTTGTTCCGGTTTCCGGCGAAGAATTATTGAAAATCGCGCGCTATAGAGGGAGACATGAAGAAGATAGGGGAAATAAAGAGGATATTGGCCAAGCATAAGGAAGAGCTCAGGGAAAGGTTCAAGGTAAGGGAAATCGGGGTCTTCGGCTCTTATGTTAGGGGGAAGCAGAAGAAAGCAGGCAGCGACATCGACATTCTGGTTGAGTTCGAGGAGCCCATAGGGCTTTTCAAATTCATGGAACTGGAAGAATACTTGTCGAATCTGCTTGGAGCAAAAGTAGACCTCGTGTCGAAGAAGGCTTTGAAGCCGAGGATCGGCGAGTACATTTTAAAGGAAGTAGTGTACGTATGAGAAAGCGCGACTACCGTGATTATCTTAAGGATATTCTTGACTCCATAGACGATATTGAGAGCTTTATTGGAGGCATGAGTTTTGAGGAGTTCAAGAAGGATAAGAAGACAATAAACGCTGTGGTAAGAAGCATTGAAGTCATAGGAGAGGCTACAAAGAATATTCCAAGAACATTAAAAGATAAGCATAAGGAAATTCCATGGAAGAGGATGGCGGGAATGAGAGATAAGTTGATTTATGATACTTTGGAGTCGATGTGGAAATTTTATGGAAGACGGTGAAGGAAGATATTCCTCCTCTTAAAAAACCGCTTCAGGAGATTCTGACGCACTTAACAGAGTAGAATTTGATTTTAGAATCTGCCCATTATTCAGTTACGTTTTAAAGTGCGCGCTGAGGATTGTCTGTTCCGCTCGGGCTATCGCATTTCCCAGCAATGTTGTTATCAGCAGGACACTCGCTGTTCCTGCAGCAGGTTCCGCCTACCCTGCATTCTTGATTGCAGCAGATTCGCGCGCTATCCAAGTGACGGAAGGCCTAAGAAATGGCCTGAGATAACGAGGCGATGAACATTTCTGAAAAAGTTGAGATAGAGTTCGTTACGCTTGAATGTGGTCATAGCGTGTTGCAGACATAGGGGTTGGAGTATGCAGTAATTGCGGAAAATTCTGCTGCAGGGAATGCTTGCGATTAATAGATGACAAGCTACTTTGTCCAGAATTTTTTGCCAGAGTTGTTAAAAATTCGGTCTAGGCTATTTTCCTTCAAGTATTTTCAACATCTCGTTAACACTCACTATTCTTATTCCTTTGAATCCTCGTAATGATAACAGATGCTTGTCTCCTGAGACTATGTAGTCTGCCTTAGCGTCATATGCTGTTCTTAGTACCATGTCATCCTCAGGGTCTTCTTTCACGATTTTGAACCTTGACTTGATTCTCACTAATAATGCTGTTTCATAAAGAGCTTGCAGGAAAACCCTCAGGTCTTCCTCATTAACATATCTGGAGAATTTTTCACGACTCATTACCTTAACAAATTCTGAAATGATTTCTCTTGAAAGTATTAATGCGAAGCTCTTTCTCCTAGCCTTGAACCAGAGCTCCCTTGGCTTTCCCCTTGTGATCAGGCTTGACACAAGCACGTTTACGTCGAAAACAACCCTAAGCATCTGAGACACTTAAGAGCGTTTTGCCTTCCTGTATCTCTGTATTTCCTCCTCTATTTCTTCTTGAGTCAGTTCACCGTACTTCGCTATCTTCTTATCTATCCTCCTATACATTTCCCTAAGCTTCTTCTCAATATCGGGCACTTCGATCTTCTTCAGTATCACAGCATCTCTATAACCATATACCAGCATCTTGGTCTTAGGCGTTATGCCGAGCCTTCTCCTTATTTCCTGGGGTATGACAACCTGACCCTTGCTGCTCACAACAGTAACGTCAGCCTTCTCCCTAACCATGATTACCAAACTAAATTCTTACTTTCTTACTTAAATAGTTTTCGCTCAAAACAAAGCGCTCTGCTTGAATATTTTGAGAGCAAAATTTATGCCGAATAACCGCGCGCTACAAAAGGAGTGAATGCCATCTTAATGTACCGCTTCTATGATGAACCTCAGTTTCCAAATGCAAAAGCCCTCTTCGAGTATCTTAAAGAGCTCCATAAAAGCAATAAAGATATATTAAGGATCTACGTTAAAGGTGTTGAGTGGGCTGGAGACTAGCGTCATGACGGAATTTCATCTCGTGATAGAGGTTTCAAGCAAGGTTTCTAAGAGGGCTAGGAAGGAACTCAAGCAACTTAAAAGCGCATGGGTCGACTGGGACAATGTTCAGATGATGCAGCTGAGGGGCTTAAAGTACGTGTCGACCATCCTCTACACTAGTGAAGCTATTTTCGATGATCCGTTGAAGTATAGGTATGAGCCTTTTTCCGCTACCGGCATCGGCCTGCCGATAATATTCTTCACGCCGGTTTCTTCCCACCAGTATTTTTCAACCTCCTCGAGAGCCTAGATTTAGAAGTGTTTTCAAGCGGCGTGCGCGTATAAGATTTAAATAGCTTGGGAAGTCGCAACCCCTGTGCGAACCAAGGTTCTTTTCTCCGAGAGGCTGGATGATGGTTTCCTGGAGGCTTTAAGGATGGATATGCCCTTTGAAAACGAGGTTGTCGCGGTGAAGCTCCACATGGGTGAGCCGATGAACAGGAACCATTTGAAGGCTGAAGAGGTGAAGAGGTTTGTCGACCTTCTGAAAACGATGGGGTGCAAACCCTTCCTTTTCGACACAACCGTTTCCTACTCTGGCAAGAGGAACAGTGTTAAAGGCTATTTTGAAGTCGCTGCTTTAAACGGTTTCACAGAGGGCTCCATGGGCTGTCCAATAGTAATTGGGGACGAGGAGCATGAGGTTGTGAAAGGTAAGCTTGAATACCGGGTTGCGAAGAAGCTTTGCGGTGTTTCTGTCCTCGTCCTGACGCATGTTAAGGGTCATCCCTGCTCCGGCATAGGTGCTGCCATAAAGAATCTTGGCATGGGAGCCATGACTAAGAAAACAAAGTCGGAGATCCATGAGGGAGGCAAGCCTGTTACGTTGGAGGCTGCGTGCTTTGCGGAGCCTGCGTCGAGAACTGTCCCGTCGGAGCAATGAAGCTTAACGAGGAAGAGAGGAGGCCTGAGCCTTCTTTGGCCGAATGCCAAGGGTACTCCAACTGCACGATAGTTTGC
>Ga0209102_1000155_pt1 | contig 47082 bp, 49 predicted proteins | sample ConPoolayeHmetaG_FD_185483 | JGI IMG/M metagenome (GOLD analysis project Ga0209102, IMG submission 185483) | Hot spring microbial mat communities from California, USA to study Microbial Dark Matter (Phase II) - Cone Pool mat layer H metaG... ...
GCTCTGGATACCAGGCTCTCTTCAGCAACCCAGTCTGGTGCGTCGGACTTGAGGGTAATATTCTGGCTCGACCGGAAGCTGAGTCTGTCACATAAGTTTATCGTCTGAACAACGCTGCGGATTTCATGAAATCCGTCCGGGCGCTTACCCAGGACTTCAAGAGTTAGATTTATCTTCGCTGGCGCTAAAACAGTCAGCATCTCTATTTCTTTACCCCGCTGTGTACTCGCCACAGGCGTGCCCACTCCCCGAGAGTCAGGGTCTCAGCCCGACGCTGCGGCGCTATTTCAGCTTTCTCCAGCCAGGATAGAACCTCCGTCTTCGGTAATCCCAGCCCTTGAGCCAGGGAATTGGCTATCTGCTTGCGGGCGGCGCTAAAACCAGCCCGAACCAGCGTAAAAAAGCTCCCCGTCTCTACGTCCACCAGTGGTCGAGGATAAGGTACTATCTTCAGCAGGGCTGAGTCGACCTCAGGGGCGGGATAAAAACACTCAGCCTGTACATAACCGGCTATCGCTGGTTCACCGTAAAGCTGCACGCTGACACTTAACAGACTCATCCGACCAGGCTTAGCCACAATCTCCTCAGCCACCTCCCTCTGCACCATTACCACCATCAGTTGAGGTTTTACCTGAGCCTCAAGAAAGTGGCGCAGGACGGGGGAGGTGATGTAATAGGGAAGGTTGGCGACCACTTTGTAGCTTTGCGAGGGTCTTTCAACCTTTACATCACCAAGTAAAGTTCCCGGCTCCACCTTCAGCACATCCTCATTGATGATGGTCATATTCTTAAAAGAAGACAGTCTCTGTTTCAAAATTTCAGCCAGTCTGTCATCCAGCTCAATAGCCACCACCCAGCCCGCCCGTTTAGCTAGCTCCCTAGTCAGCACCCCCAGACCGGGACCCACTTCTACAACGACATCCTCAGGAGCAAGCTGAGCCGTTGAGAGAATAAGTCCAAGCACTTCCTCGTCAATAAGAAAATGCTGTCCCAGTCCCTTTCTTGCTCGAAGGTCAAAGCGGCGCAATAACTTTTGCGTCTGAGCCAGAAGCGAATCGGTCTTGTGGGAGTGTTCCCCTGCGGTCTTCATTCCTTACAACTGCATTGTTCCCAGTTAACTACTAACCTCACCCCCTTTAAGCACCCAGAAAAATCTTTGTTTTTTCTGGGAACCCCCTTAATCCCCCTCTCCTTCTCCTACCCCCCACAGTTCTTCAATATCTTTTTGGGCTTGCTTTTGAATATCAGCCTCAGCGGCGGAGGTGAAGTCTTTATAAGAGTCGGGGGAACCATACTCCCGCGTCCTGACCACCACCGGCATCGGCACGGCATGACCGAAGATAAGCGCCTGTTGTTTTGCTTCCAGCTTGGCTAACACCGATTTAAGCTCACCTCTGTTCGAGGCACCAGCACCAGCCAGCACGCTATCAATATCACGCTCGTTATCCAACAGGCAGGTTATCTTGGTACCGAGCTGAGACATAACCTCCTCATCAATGCCACTGGGTCGCTGGTCAATGACCAAGAGGGTGACGTTATACTTACGCATCTCACGGGCAATAATACCGAAGATGGTCTGGCTGGCTATCCCCGGATTCAGGAAGCGGTGTGCCTCCTCAATGGTGATAACCAGAGGGCGGGGTGGGGCAGTATCCTCAGCTATTGACCTTTCCATCTTCTCCCGATACTGGCTATGGATGCGGCGAGTCAGCAGGTTTGCCACCAGGATATAAGCAGTGATATCAGTGTACCTGCCAAACTCAAGGACAACATTAATACCCCGGTCAAGGTACTCCAGGATACGCTGCACCACATTCTCCGGAGAATGAGGGGTGAGAAAGGGGAGCCGTCTGATAGTTTGCAGTCCTCGCTGTAAGTTATGCAGGGTGCTCTCATGTATATTCAAACCCTCGGGTAATACTTCAGTGTCTTTTATATCCAGGGTACTCTGTAGCCAGTTTTTGCCAAATCTTCTCGATAGCTGGTAGACCGCCTCAACGGCAAGGTCAGTAAGGTTTAAAGTCTGACGCAGCAAGGCAATGTCCTCTGGCTCTATCTCGTCATAGCCAATCCTGACGACAAAGTCGGTGCTTACTTTCCGGCGCTTTGAGCTTTCTTCGTCCAAAGTAAAGACCGCCACCTTCTCCGGGAAGAGCTGTTTTAGGGCTTTGACTTTCCGTCCCGCCTCGCTCCGGCTCTCCCAGCCATACTCGTTATGCATATCAAAGACCAGATTCACTGCCGCCGATTTTTGCAGTATGCCGATGAGAAGCAAACGGGTAAGAAAGGTCTTGCCGGTGCCACTCTTGCCGAAGATGCCGTTAGAGCGCTTGACCAGCTCCGGCAGGTCAAGGCATATCCTCGTCTCCATATCCAGCGGGGTACCGATATAGAACTTCCGGGCATCCTCCCCACCAAAGACCAGCTCTACATCCCGTTCCGAAGCAAGCCTTACCTCTGAAAAGTGACTGGGAACGGTCTTCACCGGCTGAGGTCCTTCGACTAAGCTGGTGACATCACCACCAATAGTGAGATAGGGATTTACATGGAGCGTCCCGTAGGTGCTGGTACCAGCCAGCACCTCAGCCATAAAGGGGTCAGAGACATCAGGTGGAGTCTGGGTGAGCCTCGGGTCGGTTACCCCCAGGCTGATATCGGTTATCATACCGAAGAACCGCCGTCTTTGTCCCTCAATGGTAACATAGCGCCCCACCGCCATCTCCTCAACTGAAGCCGAACTGTCCAGCCTCACCTCCACCCCCTTGGTTAGTGAACCGGAGACGACAATGCCCAGTCGCGGGTTAGCCTTCCCCTCGGTCACTGTCTCATCCTCCCCAGTATAGCCTTTAGCCGGTTAAACTCCGCGCCCAGTAATATTGCTAGCTCTTTACCCGCTGTTACCAGAAAACGGTGAGGGTCTTCATCTACCTGGCTCATCTGCCGCAGCGAGGCGGCAATAACTTCATCCACGGAAACCGGTAAATGAGTGTTAATCAAGATACTGAGAAAACCAAAAGACCGGCTGAACTCCCTTACTTCTTCAGGTTGACACTGATAGACGAAGCTATGGATTCGGGCTGGTTTAGGGGGCAGATAATGACACAGTTTTTCGTTCTCCCGATACCCAACCACTAAAGTATTAAACTCAGTGCGCAGCAGTTTCAGTAACTGAGGGCTGGAGCGGTAGATTTCTTCCTCACTTTTGTCGTCTTTGCCCCGGGCAATCGGTCTCCGACCCGGCTCTATGCTGGCAGTGGTGGTATTATAGACGATGCCATATAGAGTCACTGATTCATCGGTTGTCTTCACCAGACTGCCCAGAGGCGGCGACTGGTAAAGCTCGTAGCACTGGGCAGTAAACTCGGTAGTAGAGGTCTCAATAACCTCACCTACCCTGTCGGCTAATTCAGCCATTCCTATTTCCCCTCTTGACTGCCATTTTACAACAAATTACACAACTTTATGAAACTTTAACGAAACCTTTATGAAATATTTAGCATCTTTATTCTTGTCTTTATATCTGGGTGCTAGACTAGGATTACAAGGATAGTAATCCAAGAACTGAAAAGGAGGCAATCATGCGGAGTTTCGTCATAGCTGGTAAAGCCAAGACCGTCTTCCGGCTAATCAATGTTATGACACAAGTAGAAAAAGAAAAAGGAAAAAAGGTAGTCCAGAGAAAACTCCCTCTTAACTAGTGGATGGATAAATAGATAACCCCTGCGCACCCCGATTCCCCCGGGGCACCTCCTTAGTCCCCCTCTCCCTGACTTCACCGGGGAGAGGGGGGTGTTTGTGTAAGAAAGACTAAGCCCCTTTTACACTCACTACTTTTTCTTTGCCGCTTGAGCCTGTTTCTTTGCCAGTTTTTCCTTACTGGGCTTCTTCACATTGCGTCTCCCCTTGCTTCCCATTGCTTTAACCCCCTTTAATTTTTGCACCTTGCTCTATCATTAAAAAATCCCTGAGATGAACCCATAGACAACGCCACCGACAACCATAACCAACCCCAGACCTAGCAAAACCCAGTACCACCATTTTATCCTCAATTCAGTCTCCTTGCTCTAACGGAGTTCAAGAGGGCGGCCGCCCTCTTTTTATACTCCTCCCCTCCTTTTTCGTCACCTTCATCCCGTTGGGGCACTCCCTCATACAGGTGCCGACAAATGTACAGGCAAACCCGGCGGCATCACCGCCCATTCTAATACACTTGCTTATATCAAGCCTCGTTGGAGGGTCGATGAAGATAGCATTACGGTCTATCCCCTCTCTCAATTTGAGAGCACCGTCGGCACACCTTTGAAAGCATTTGGGACCTTCCTTCCCGCCACACGCCCCCCGGAAACATATCTTTTCTGTTACCAGAGGGTCAGGTTCAAGCTCAGCCTCAGTAATAACGGAGACAAACCTGACCCTTGGTCCGAACTGCGGCGTGAGCACCAGACCGCTGAAACCAAACTCGCCCAGCCCCGCCCGCGTCGCCGCATGACGCTGGGAAAAGAAACCGATTAACGGCCCCCTGACCGAGCGCCCCAGACCGGTATTGATGGTGTCGGGCGTGGGCAATGCCCTGAGCCCCCAGCCTATTTCTATTTTGTTGGCGAGCTTTACCGCCAGAGTATTCAACGCTATATCAATGGTGTAATGTCCCATCAACATGTAGAAGTTCTCCATCACTGATGGAATAGCAGTATCCCGCGGCATATCGTCCATCTTTAGATGGTATCTATCGTACTCAACTACCGGGTCGGGAATCCTGATTCCCGCCACTATTATGGACTGCGATTCGGGCATCAAGTCCTTGGGGCTATGTCCCGCGGGAGCCCCCTTAAAGCGGTCTACCGAAGCGATACCGACAACATCCGCCCCCAAATCCCTAACCATCTTCTTAACTAAACTACTTGTCAGCTCTGCCATTCTAGCTCCTTTCTCTATTAATTATTAACCCCATCCCCCTTAATCCCCCTTCCCCTTGACAGGGGAAGGGGGAAGTTTAGGTAAGAGAGGCTCCGCCTCTCTTTAACTCTCCTTCTCGTTAGATAGCAGTTTAAGAGGGCAGTAGTCCTCTTTTTTTATTATACTCCCCCTCTCCTTTCAAGGAGAGGGAAAAAAGCGGGTTCCCTGAAAAATCTTAGATTTTTCAGGGTGTTTAAAGGGGGGATAAGGTTACATTACACCCACCTCGTCCTCTTGCTCCGTCTTTTCCCGGAGGTAGGGGTGGGAAGACGTTCTTCAGCTAATGACGATTCCACCAGGGTCCAGAAATACTCTCTATCAGCCTCCCTTACCACCGCCTGCTCGTGGGCTTCACTTAACGCCACCGGGTAGCCCTGCCCCCGCTGGCACTGGTCTAAAACGAGGCTATGGGTTAGCGCCAGCAGTGTCTCGTCCCTGGCCACCCACTGCGGAACTTCCACTCTGGCAACTTCATCATCCAGCTTGAGGTAGAAGCAATAGACCCGGTGCTCGCCATAGTGCTTGCGGACCACCGAAGACTGGCTGATAAAGAGCGCTGACCTCTCCCCTTGAGGCAATAAATTAGAGAATAGCTCCCCGTCCTGAACGCCAGCCACGGCATCACACTCCCTCTTCTGACATTCCGGGCAGTGGCGGTCAGTGTCAAGGGGGTCATTGGGGCAGATAGCCACCCGCAGGAGATTGACCACCTCAGTAGAGCGGGGAGCGCTGATGTAGCTGGCAAGGGCAAGCCTCTTGTCCTTATTTTCTTTTTTAAGCTTATCGAGATACCTTAAAAAGCCCCTCTCCAGCAGTGTCTCAGTAACAAATTCGGGGTAAGCTTCGAGTCCCCAGAGAATAAGCGAGCCATCAAGCAGCGCCAGATTTGAGCTATGAGATGGCAATTCAGCCGCCAGCTCAGCCAGCCGCTGACATTCATCCACGCTACGCTTGATGCTCAGCAGGGCACCTTCTACTGGTTGCTGACGACCCTGAATTCCCGCTGGAGCAATAATTAGGTCTTCGTCCCCGGCATAGAGGCAGGGAAAGCTATCAAGGGAGGCATCAGGGTGAGTGCCATAACGAAGAACGACACTCCCGATGTTTATCAAATAGCACCTTGCCGAGCGGTGGCGGTCAACATCAATATGGGAGCCATCGGTAGCGATGACGGTAAACTCGGCGGGGATGGGTGGTGCTTCGTAGTGACAGTTAGGCTCATCAACTATATCGGCTACCAGCCAGGTAGTCCTGCTTGAGGCAATCTTTCTTTTTAAATTATCAATGTCCCTAGCCTGACGATGCAGGGTATTCAGAGCATACTGAAGACGCTCCTGCCTTTCGCTAAGTTCAGCCTTCAGCTTAGCGACCATCCCCACAACCTGCGCAGCCACCTTGGTTAGGTCTAGTGACACCCATCCCCCTGACCCCCTTCCCTTAAGGGAAGGGGGAAATTATGTTTTTAAGAGAGGCTTCGCCTCTCTTAAACGCTCCTTTTTATCTCAGAATGCCCCTGACGATAACATCCACCGCCTCGCTCTCATCCAGCCCCCTGGCCATCAGTGTCTCCACCTGTCTCCGGTCGATACTCCCGATCGCCGCCTCATGAGTTACCTTTGCCTGCCCGTTGCTTACTGAAACAATAGGTATTGCCTTGGCTACCGCCTCCTTCCCGTTAACCAGCTCAATACAATCAACATGCCCTCGGGCGTGGGGGGCATTCCCGTAGGTTTCTCCTTTGACCTCAGCCCTAGCCTTATCACTTATCACGATGCGGCTCTTAGCCAGCCCTCTGGCTCCTTCCCCGTTAAGATGAATCTTTTCCCATACTTTAATGTCATCGTGCCCTTTCCCGTATGCCTTGACCACCAGTTCGGCGACACCCTTCTCCTGACAGAATACCTCGAAATCGTAGTCCAGTTTCCCGACCAGCCCCTGGCTCAAGGTGAGGGTGCTCTGCCACACCCCACCCCTGCCGACCTTAATCTTCGCCTTCGGGACTACCTCGATACCGCCAAACTCCCCGTGATAGTGGGTCTCTTTATAATCAAACCTGGCGTTGTTCCCAATCTCTATGTCCGCATCCATCTTGTGTACCACCTTGACGGCATTGGGGAAGATGCAATGGGCAATGGCACTCACCTCACTGTTATCCTGAGCCTCCACTTTCAGGATGACCTCCTGTAACCCCTCCTGAGGGAGAACACCAAAACAGAGGTGGACAGGATTCTTTATCCTGGCGTTTTCTTCCACCACCAAACGGACATTCACTCCAGTTGCCGTCTCCTTCGTCTCTATTCTTATCCCGCTAACTTCGTCAGCGCCGAGAACCCTATTCTCGTGGATGACCAGTTTGGCTACGTCCTTACTTATTAATGCGTTCCTGTCGCCGCCAGCCTTTTCATAGGCGTCAACCATCCCCGCATATTCCTTCTCAACTGAGCGACTAATCATCATCCCTTGCCTTTCTGCACCAGCTCATTAAGACTCTCATACATCGGCTCATTGATGTGCACACAGCTCTTGCAATTTTCCTTGAACCACAGGCAGGTCTCTTCCGGTTTTCCCGTTCTCAGTATTCTGCCAGCACACAGCACCGAAACCCGGTGAGCTATTTCTACCACCTGCTCACTATGGGTAATCAACAGTACCGACGTTCCCTGCCTATTCATTTCTACGATGCCCTCAAGAACAGAAGGTAGCGACACAATATCTATACCGGAATCAGGCTCATCCAGTATCGCCAGTTTGGGTTGCATGGCGATGATAGACGCCAGCTCTATCCTCTTTCTTTCCCCCCCGCTTAGGGTACTATCAATATCTCTATCCAGATACCGTGCCGGCTCCATGCCTACCATCAGCAGGCAACGTTTAATCTGCTCAATCCCCGGACTGTTGCCACTCAGGTTGAGGTAGTCCCTCACCCTTAGCCCCTCAATCCTGGCTGGCTCCTGCCAGGCGAGACTTATCCCCTTCTTGGCTCTTTGCGAGACCGAGAGGTCATTAATGTCCTGACCCTCAAACATAATCCTCCCCGCAGTGGGCTTATAGCCGTTTACCCCCATGATGAGGCAAGCCAGGGTGGTCTTGCCGGTGCCATTCTCCCCCAGAACGCCGTGTATTTCGCCCTTGCCAACATGCAGGCTCAGACCATCTATTATCGGCTTACCATTCAGGTTCAAGAATAGGTTCTCTACCTTTAGCATAATATGACCTCCAATCAACAAACCGGGCAGCCTCCCGGTGTTCCAACACCTAATTTATCTCCCCACCTACCAGTATAATGAATCGAACCAGTGAACTCAAGCAATAAGATTGTTTATCAACCTCACCCCCTTTAAGCACCCAGAAAAATCTAAGATTTTTCTGGGAACCTCCTCTATCCCCCTCTCCTTTCAAGGAGAGGGGGAAGAGTTTGTAAGAGGGACAAAGTCCCTCTTTAACGCCCCCTTTATGCTACAATCTACTGGAGGTATATTTGTGCTTCCCATTCTGGCAGGCGTGGTGGTAATTTCACTATCCGGAGTAATGATGCCCGGGCCAATGTTTGCCGTGACGGTAGCCAAAAGCTATCAGACGGCATGGGCGGGCACTCAGTTGGCCACCGGGCATGCCATTATAGAGATCCCTCTGATACTGCTGATATACTTTGGCTTCGGTCAGTTCTTTCAGAACACCACCGTCCAGTTGGTATTGAGCCTGCTGGGTGGCGGGATGATTATCTGGCTTGGTATAAGCATGTTCCGCCTCCGAACCGAAGCAGTCCAGAGGGGCAAGGAAATGCCGTATAGTGCTTTCACTGCCGGTATCCTTACTACCTTGCTCAACCCTCTCTTCCTGCTGTGGTGGGCGACTGCCGGCAGTATGCTGGTGATGAAATTCCTAGACTTCGGCACAACCGGACTAATCGTGTTTATTCTCGTCCACTGGCTCTGTGACCTCGCTTGGCTTTCGTTTGTTTCCATCCTGATTCACAGAACCAAGGCACTCTGGCGAAGAAGAGTTCAGGAAGGAGTATTCATGATTTGCAGTCTGTTGCTCATCGGGTTTGGCGGCTGGTTTCTGGTATCCGGTATCAGGTTGGTGGTTTAGGTTGGTCTTTGCGAGCAAGCGCCATATCCAAGCGAAGGCTACAAGAGGAAATGTGGCACTGCCCGCACTCTATGCTACAGGGTTCAACATGGATAGTTATATTAGAATTGGGGAGCCTGCTTTTTATATCCTCCTCCAGATGGTCACACATCTTGTGTGCCTCTTCCACACTGGTATTCTTAGGAAGCATAAGATGGAGGTCAATGAAGCGCTGGCTTCCTGCCTTACGGGTACGTACCTCGTGAAAACCAGCTAGCTGACTGGTGTGCTCCTTGATGGTAGAGACTACTTCATCCTCTTCAACTTTGGGTAGCCTCACATCAACCAGCCCGCTGAAAGCCATCCAGCCTACCCGGTAACTCATCCTCAGGATGAGTACCGCCACGATTAATGCCAGAATCGGGTCAATAATGGTAAGCCCGGTAAAGCGCACCACCACCAGCCCTACCACTACCCCGGCAGTTGAGTAAATATCACCGGTAATATTGTGGGCATTCGCCTCCAACGCCACTGAACCACTAGCCTGAGCCACGCGGAAGAGGTGGCGAGATAACAGGATGCTCACTACCATGGAAAAGAGCATGACGCCGATACCAGCTTCGGTGAGTTCGATAGTTGACCCCGAAATTATCCTGTGGATAGCAGCGTAGATTATCGAGCCCGCACCACCAAGAAGCAGCACCGCCTGAATGCCAGCAGCAATATCCTCCACCTTACCATGACCGAAGGGGTGTTCCTTATCAGCCGGTTTTGCTGAAAAGCCCACCGTAAAGAAGGTAATTAGCGCCGCAAAGAGGTCAAGAGAGCTATCCGCCGCTTGAGCCCAGATGCTGATACTCCCCGTAACCACCCCTACCGCCATTTTAAGCCCAATCAAAATAGTAACGACGGCTAAGAAAAGCCTAGCGGCTCCTACCGGAGTAGACAAGTGTCATCACCTCCCCTGAATAGCACACAAAAAACCGCGGGACTTCCGGTCCCGCGGTCTCAAACCCGCTGCCTAAAATAAGGCCCGGCATTACCTAAATTATCTCAGGAATACCTGATCCTACTACCCTGAGTATAACCAAACGTCCTTGTCCTGTCAAGCACAGCTTGTTACATTGTTTATTAATCTCTTTCCCTGGCGGCGACGGCTGGCAAGGGCTTCCTCCCGATGAACCTGCCCCACTCACCCCTATTCCAGACTACCAGCAAAGAAGCGGCCGTGCCTATTGAGCTATAGGTCCCGGTAATAATGCCCGCTAAAAGCACGACCACGAGGTTTTGAATGCTGGCACCAACAATCAGGAGAAGGGCAATCAGCACAAACAATGTCCCTATCCCGGTGATGAGGGAACGCGACAATGTTTCAAGGATGCTATCGTTGACCACCGCTTCAAAATTGGCCTCGCCCCTGTTCCTCACATTCTCTCGCATTCTATCAAAGATAACAATGGTATCGTTGACACTGTAACCAATCACGGTCAAAACGCCGGCGATAAACATTAAATCAACCTGCCAGTCAAATATCCCGCCAAGGAAAGCGAAAACCCCGACCACCACCAGCACATCATGGAGAAGGGCAGCAATAGCGCAGACGCCCCAGCGGAACGGATTGGGCATACGACGAAACGCCCAGCTAATATAGAATAGCATGCCAATAGCCGAGATAATCACGGCGATAATAGTATTGCGTGTCGTGTCCTCCGCCGCCTTTGCCCCCACCGATTGAAAGCCCCCGTCCCGGAACTGCCCCAATTTGTCAGCCAGCCCGGCCCGCAGGGCTTCTTTAGCCGCATCGTCTAGTTCTGGCAGGTCAAGTATAAAATCGGTGCCAGCCTTTCGGACAATGGCACCGGTGTACCCCAAATCAGCTAATGCCTGCGTCACCTCCTGCTTATCGACCGGCTGCTCAAAACTAATGGTAACCTCAGAGCCGCTCTTGAACTCAATCCCGGGTTCAAGCCCAAAGACAGCAAGAGCAACGATACCAGCCAGGATAACTACCCCCGAAATCAGGAAGAACCAGAACCTTTTGCCAATAATATCAAACATTTCTCTTTCTCTGATATGGAGCGAACAGTGATGCGTGCCGGGCCAGACCGGTGCCGACGAAGGGACGGAGGAAAGTGCGGGTAACTACTATCGCCGTAAACATGCTCACCACCACTCCGATAATGAGCGTTACCGCAAAACCCTTGGCCATATCGCTGGCGATAATATTGCTACTACCTAACCAGTAGAGAATGAGCCCTGCCAGGATAGTAGTGATATTGCTGTCCCAGATGGCGGAAAAGGCTCGTTTGAACCCGGCCTCAATGGCGGCACCTAACGTCTTTCCTTCCCACATCTCTTCCTTCATCCGCTCAAAGATAAGCACGTTAGCATCTATCGCCATACCTACGGAAAGGACAAAACCGCCGATGCCAGCCAGCGTCAGGGTAACATTCAGCAACTTAAAGATAGCCAGGGTCAGAACCGCATAACAGACTAACGCCAGGCTGGCTATCAGCCCTGACACACGATAGTAGATAATCATAAAAAGCATGGTCATTAGAATGCCAATTGTCCCCGCCTTGACACTCTTCTCAACAAAATCCTCCCCCAGCCATGGCTCAACATTCTTTTCATCGCCAGTCTTTTGCAGGGGTACCGGTAGCCGCCCGGCATTCAACTGCTTGGATAACCGGGTAGCGTCGCTTAAGCTCAATCCCTCAATCTGCCCCTTATTTGTGATGACAGAGCGAACATAGGGGGCGATTGGCTTCCCATTTTCTCCAAGCAGAGCCTCATCCCCCTCGAAAATACCCAACGGCTTATTGATAAGCCGTGAGGTAATTGCTTCAGATAGCTGGCTCCCCACTTTATCCCATTCAAACACCAGCAGTACGGCGCCGAAATTATCCCTGGTTACGAAGGTACTCTCCTTAAAGTACCGGCTGGTCAGCTCCCTGGGCTCAGTCTCCCCGCTAATCACCGCCGTAGCCGGCTTCCATTTACCCAGCTCATTCTCCCACCTGAACGTTTCATTCTCGCCAGCCAGTTCCCCGAACTCAAGTAGAGCCACCCTGCCGAGGCTCTCCTTTTCTTTATCCGTAAGGCTTCGCCCCGGTATCTCAACCAGAATCTCGTCACTACCCAGCTTCCGAATAGTCGTCTCGCTTACCCCCATAGGATTTATCCGGTTTTCCAGAACAAGAATTGCCCCGTCTATAGCGCTGGCTTTCTCACTCTCCGTCAGCTCTCTCCCACCCTCCGCCAGTGCACTAAAGTCAGCCCTGTAAACGAGACGGGTGCCTCCCTGCAAGTCCAGCCCCAGCCGTATCCCTTTTTTAAGTAGCGTCCCCTTTTCAACGGGGAAAACCACCAACAAAGCCAGGATGAGAAGAATCAATACCCCCCAAAAAATAAGTGTGTTTCTTCTAGGCATGCTGTTTCTCTACCTATCCAGGGGATGAGGCCAGTATTAATTTGATAAGAGACAGCGCCTCCTCCCTACTAGTTACCTCGCCTGAGGCTTGCGCTTCACGCACTGCCTCCAGTATTTCCCCAATTTTTGGTCCCGGACTCACGTGAAAGATATTAATTATATCATATCCGTCAACCAGCTTGGGTGGATGAACGATATTTTCCTGCTCAAAATGCTGACCGATCACATAATCAATTAATCGGGCGTGTTCTTTGAAGCTAGCTAAGTCCAGATTTGGGCCTCTGGTAGCCAGATGGTCAGCCAGGCTCAGGAAGAGTATATCAATGCCCGCTTCCCCGGTATCACGGAAGTAGCGGTAGATAGCCCGCCGGGTAGGAAGCCCCTCCTGGCTCATCTGAACTGGCCGAAGATGATAATTAACCTCGGTCTCTACCAGCTTTATCTCTTTGCCACTGAACCTCAGCCTTTCCAGTATCTTAGCGGCTACCGCTGCCCCTTCCTTAGCATGCCCTAAAAAACGCACCCTACCGCCAGCCTCAATGGATTTGGTTTGAGGCTTACTAATGTCGTGAAGGAGAGCCGCCAGTTTGAGCAGTAGCATTCTGTTACTACCACCGCTAACCTCCTGACTAAAGTGCTGAGCCAGGGCTGCTGACCAGGGAACGGCAGCCAGAATATCCTTACTGGCATATTCCCAGTCGCCTTGCCGGAGCAGAAATTCGACAGCAACTACCGTCTTAAGGGAATGCTCAAAGACATTCCAGAAGTGCTCTTTGGGCTGTTCAACACCCTTTGTCCCGACTAATTCCGGAAACAAAACCGCCAACAAGCCCAGCTCATCAAGATAGGCTAAAAACTGCCCGGCACCAGGCACAGCCAGCAGACGCAGTAGCTCTTCTCTTACCCGCTCACCGGCTACATTCGCTAGAAGGTGGGAATAGTGCTGAATTAAAGCCTCAGTCTTCTTATCAATAGTGAAACCGAGTTCGGCAGCCAGACGCACTGCCCTTAGTAAGCGAGCCGCATCCGAGGTAAAAGCCGTTTCCGCTACTACCCGCACTATATTTTGACGAAGGTCACCCAAACCGTGGAAAGGGTCTATGATTTGAGCAACAAAGGCTTCTCCCCTCAACTGGCTAAGATTAACTGCCATGGCATCTATGGTGAAATCACGTCGCGCCAGGTCCTGCTCGATGCTCCCGATAAGTGTAGAGAAGTCAAATTCGAGTTGAAACCTGGATGAAGTTGCCCCTTCATCCGCCAGAACCACTCGACCTACCCTGTTCACCCTGTCCAATAGAACATACTTACCACCCAGAGCCGTAGCTACCTGGGGAGCAACTTCCAGAGCATCTTGCCCTAGGGCAATATCAATATCAGCCGTATCTCGCCCCAGCAGCACATCACGCACAAAGCCACCAACGAGATACGATTCAATACCTCGCTCGGCAAGAAAATTGCCCACCTTGCTTAGGCATAACCAGACCTCCGACCTGACCAGACTACGGAAAGAGTCTTTCAAGCCTGTCTTACTAAACCCCATTCTCGCCACCAGCGACTTTAATCTCCACGAAAACTATACTCCTACCCAGCTAATTTATCAAGATATATATAAATACAACCCACCCTTACTTGACAAACGGCATAATCACCGCTACAATATTGCCACGAGTCACAACAGGAGTAGCGCCATGATAGTGAAAACAAGGATCTTTGATTTCTTCAATGAGTACTATAAGAACCTCTCTGAATTGGCCGCAGCGATGGGAATATCAGTAAGCCAGGTCTACCGCGTACGCGAAGGCAAGCGCCGAATCAACCAGAAATTCATTGTCGGAGCAATGAAAGCCTTCCCTAACCACAAGCTGGACGACTTGTTTTATCTTACCCCTGAATTGCCAACTGTCCTCAACAACACCCATCAGCGTCCCGCAACAGGTTCTACAGATAAGCCAGCCATCGAAGTGAAAGTAGAGACAGCCAATAAGGCTCTAATCTACCTGACAGGCTCAGAGAATTAGACGGCCGGGGAAATAAGGCAAGAGGGGGAATGATTCCCCCTCTTGTTTTTTTAAAATTCAGGTGCTATACTAATATGCGGTCATTAAGTAAGCCAGGGAGGATAATAGTTGCTGGCTCAGTATGGTTATATTGGTTTGTTCGTCGTCTTTACTGTCTTTTTTGCCTCCCTATTAGTTAGCCTCCCCATCATACTCAGATTTCTCAAAATTGTCCCCCACCACCCCAACCCTATCAAGGATGCTACCTTCGAGTGCGGAATGGAGACCATAGGCAAGACCTGGGTGCAATTTAATTTCCGCTTTTATTTTTACGCCCTCGTATTCTTAGCCCTTGATGTACTGGTTATTTTCCTGTACCCGTGGGCGGTTAACCTCAAGGAACTGGGCTATGCCGGTCTCATCGGAATATTTGTCCTGTTATTCATTGTTGTTGTTGGCTATCTCTATGCCTGGCGAAAGAAGGTTCTGGAATGGAAGTAGACAGAGCTAGGGAATATATCTATGCTGATACAGAGCTTGACCGGGATGAGGGTCAGGTTATTGAAAAGCTGAAGGCGAACAGCCAAGAAGCAATCCCCGACCCTGACCGGTGGCTGGAAGAAGGACTGGAACAGAACATCCTGCTGACCACAGTAGACTGGGTACTCAACTGGGCGCGGCGTTCCTCACTGTGGGTAACGTTATGCTTCCCGGCTTGCTGTGCCTTTGAGTTTATTGCCGCTATGGGTCCTCGTTTTGATATCTCACGTTTTGGCATGGAAATCCTGCGCGCCTCACCCCGCCAGGCAGACTTGATGATTACCGCCGGAACACTGACCTGGAAGATGGCGCCTAATATAAGGCGGATCTACAACCAGATGGCTGAGCCGAAATGGGTGATAGCTATGGGGGCTTGTGCTATCAGTGGTGGTATCTTCCGTTCGTCCTATAACGTTGTCCCGGGGTATAACCATATAATCCCGGTTGATGTCTACGTACCCGGCTGCCCGCCCCGCCCGGAAGGCTTGATTTACGGCATCCAGATGCTGCAGAAAAAGATAGCTAAAAGAAAGAACCTGGTACAGAAAGGTTAAGAAGGGATGACTCTCGCTCTTTCCGGCAAAGAAGTAGCGGCTAAACTGGAACAAAAATTTGCGGACAGTATTATCGAAGTAAATAAAGACAGCCTTCTGGTCAAGAGCGAATCTTTGCTCGAATTAATCTCGTTTCTCAAAACCTCGCCTGAGTTTAGATTCGATTTCCTTAACACTATTACTGCGGTTGATTATCTTGAATACTTTGAGGTGGTCTATCACCTGACATCGATGGAGCATAACCACAGTCTGGTAATAAAGACCCGCTATTATGGTCGGGAGAATCCCGCCGTCCCCTCAATAGTCAGTCTTTATGAGGGAGCTAACGTTCAGGAGCGGGAAATCTACGACCTGATGGGTATTAGATTTGAAAACCACCCTAATATGAAACGCCTTTTCCTGTGGGAGGGCTTCCAGGGGCACCCGTTGCGTAAGGATTACTTGTAATGGCAATTAAAACTGAACCTTTTGTTCTCAATTTGGGACCGGTGCATCCAAGTACCCACGGAGTGTACCGGATGAGGGTAACCCTTGACGGCGAAGTCGTGGTTGATATAGAGCCGGTGGTTGGCTACCTGCACCGTGGCATAGAGAAGCTGGCTGAGGAACGAACCTACACCGGGGTTATTCCACTGACCGACCGTCTGGACTATATATCCTCGATGAGCAATAACCTGGCATATGTCCTGGCGGTAGAAAAGCTGGCCGGGATAAAGGTCCCGGAGCGAGCCGAATACCTGAGGGTTATCATGGCTGAGCTCCAGCGCATCTGTAACCACCTGATAGCCGTCGGTTCCTTCTTCAATGACTGTGGTGCTTACTTTACTCCTTTCCTGCATATGTACCGGGAAAGAGAAAAGATTATCGACCTTTTTGAGATGGTCTGCGGACAGCGACTCACCTACAACTACATGCGGATTGGCGGTGTCAGCCAGGACATTCCCGAGGAATTTTTGCCAGCTTTGGAAAAGCTCTTAGAACAAATTCACCGCTCAGTTGACGAGTTTGACCTCTTTCTCAAGGAGAATGAGATATTGCTGGCACGCTCCAGGGGGGTCGGCATTCTAACCAAAGAAAAGGCGATAAACTGTTCCATCACCGGTCCGGTGCTCCGTGCCAGCGGGGTTGGGTGGGACTTGCGCAAGGCAGACCCTTACTCCGTTTACGACCGCTTTGAGTTTGACATCCCCACTGGTAGTGCCGGTGACTGTTACGACCGCTACCGGGTAAGAATCGAGGAAATGCGGCAGAGCCTGCGCATCATTGAGCAGGCGGTAAAACAGCTACCATCCGGGCCGGTCAAGGCTGAGGTACCCCACCTGGTCCGCCCCCCGGCGGGAGACGCCTACGCACACATCGAATCTCCCAAGGGTGAACTCGCCGTTTACCTGGTGTCGGATAACTCCATCGCCCCCTACCGCTGCCATATCCGTCCCACCAGCCTGTTAAACCTGTCGGCGCTGCGTGACATGGTAATCGGGTGGAAGATAGCTGACCTGATAATCATTTTCGGAAGCATTGATATCTGTCTGGGTGAGGTTGATAGATAGTGGCTATTGCTAATTCTGGCCTAATTAACTTGGGTAACCCGCAAACGCTGCCGCCAGACTGGCCGGGCGGGTTCTGGTGGCATTGGGTACTCTTCACCATTGTGATTATCGCCGTTGTGATAGTTATGGTCATGGCGTTTATCTATATGGCGCGCCGACAGATAGGACGGATGCAATCGCGCGTCGGGCCCAATCGTACCGGACCCTTCGGATTAATCCAGCCAATAGCTGACGTACTGAAGGTACTGCTCAAAGAGGGTATTGAGCCAGCCAATGTTGATAAGCCAGTCTACTGGCTGGCGCCGATTGTTGCCCTTGTGCCGGTATTTGTCATTTTTGCGGTGGTGCCATTTACCGATGGAGGGATGCTGGCTGACCTGAATATTGGCATCCTCTATGTAGTGGCTATCAGTTCAATATCAACGGTAGGAATATTTATGGCCGGGTGGGGCTCAAGTAACAAGTTCTCCCTCATCAGCGCCATGCGCGTTGTTGCCGCCGTGGTAAGCTATGAGATACCGGTAGTGTTATCAATCGCTGGCGTGCTATTGCTGGTCGGTTCGCTATCTATGAACGATATAGTACTGGCTCAACAGGACACCCCTTTTATTCTGTTGCAACCTCTGGGCTTCATCATCTTCTTCATTGCTGGCCTTGCCGAGATCAGCCGCAGTCCCTTTGACCTTTTGGAAGCGGACTCGGAGATTGTGGCTGGTTTTCACACTGAATATTCCGGCATAAAATTTGCCTTATTCTATCTGGTAGAATACGGCGAAGCCTTTCTTCTATCATGCTTGATTACCACTCTCTACCTCGGTGGCTGGAGAGGACCGGCATTGCCTGAATGGCTCTGGTTCATCGTTAAGGCAGTCCTGGTATGGTTTGTTATGGTCTGGCTGTGGGCGACGTTGCCTCGGGTTAGAATAGACCAGTTAATGGCGCTTGCTTGGAAATTCCTCCTCCCCCTAGCCCTAATTAACCTGCTTATCACCGCCCTACAGGTATTAGCCTTGCCCGAGGGTTCACTATGGATAATGATACCCATTAACTTTGCCCTAACAGCAGTACTGATACTCGTTTGGTCTAAACTCTTTAAATTAGGATGGGGTAGAGTTGAAGTTTGAACGGTATGGACTCGGCATCGGTAAGGGTCTGACGGTAACCCTAAAGCACCTATTCCGGCACCCGACAGTATCGCAGTATCCGGAGCAGAGACTGCATACCTCTCGCCGAATTCGGGGTAATGAGCTTGTCTGGGACCGGCAAAAGTGCACCGGTTGCGCCACCTGCGCCAAGACCTGCCCTCAGGGTGCTATTGAGATTATTACCTCGACTGACCTGGTAGAGAACAAATACGTAGTTGAGAAGTACCAGGTAGATTTCGGTTACTGCATTCAGTGTGGCTTATGCGTTGAGGTTTGTCCCTATGGAGCACTATTTATGGGTTACGCTTATGAACGGGCACAATACCGGCGCAGTGAGCTGGTGGAGAATAAAGAGGACATGATGCTGGAATCAGGTAAAAAGCAACCCAGCGGCTATTTCTACCCTGAAATTGCCGCCAAATTACCCCGGCAGACATTACTTGTGGAGAAGATTACGGAGGAAGCGCCATGGGAGTAGGTGTTGCCTTCTGGATATTGGCTATCGTTGGTATAGCCGCTGCCCTGGGCGTGGTTTGGCTGCGAAATGTTTTTCGCTCAGCCCTAGCCTTGATGCTATGTCTCCTGACTGTCGCTGGAGTCTATATCACTCTTAGTGCCGACTTCCTGGCCGCAGTTCAGGTGCTAATCTATGTTGGCGGCATATCAATACTAATTATCCTGGCTATCATGCTAACCAGAGAGGTACCGCGTGGCAGCCCGTTTAATAGATTGCGGATTCCGGCTTTCATTGTGGCAGCTATCTTCCTGGGGGTGGCGGTTTTTACCCTGGTCAATACCCACTGGCAGGTGTCTACAGCACCCCCACTTGAGCCGACCACCTCAGCCCTGGCAGGTAAGCTTCTGGGTGAAGGGGGCTTTATTCTAGCCGTAGAGATTGCCGCTGCCCTTCTGTTAGCCGCTATCCTGGGGGCTATTGTCCTGGTGAGGGAGAAATAATATAAAGGAGAATCAGAGAGAGGCGAAGCCCACGTAAAAACAGGGCGTTAAAGAGAGGCAACGCCCCTCTTCAGAAAAATCACTCCCCCTTCCCCTTAAAAAGGGGAAGGGGATTAAGGGGATAGGGTTATAGAAACCAGAGGATGAGGATGATAACTAATATTGGTCTGGAGCATTACTTAATACTGTCAGCTATCCTGTTTTCTATCGGACTATATGGGGCACTGACCAAGCGCAACGCCATAGTTATCCTGATGTCCATTGAAATTATGCTCAATGCGGTAAATATCGCCATGGTTGCTTTTTCGCGCTTTATAGTGCCAACACTTTTGACCGGGCAGATTTTCGCTATTTTCATTATGGTTGTTGCCGCCGCCGAAGCCGCCGTCGGCTTAGCTATAATAATATCTATCTACCGCAGCCGTGACACTATTGAGAGTACCAAGATTGATTTGATGAAATGGTAACCTATCCCCCTCTCCTTTGAAAGAGAGGGGGATAAAGGGGGTTCCCAGAAAAATCTTAGATTTTTCTGGGTGCATTAAGGAGAGAGGTAGACAAAAGGACAGGCGATGTGGACAGAGATTAAAAAAGCGAAAAATCTGATGATAGCGGAGATGTGGAAGGAACTCTTCGAGGGCGAAGGGATTCCCACCCGGATATTGCCGGCTTCTGGTGAGCCGATGGGGCAGGAACTGGCCACCTACCGCGTTCTGGTGCCCAAAGACAAGGAACACGTGATTAGAGAGGTATTGAGGAAGCTATAATGCCAAGCGAGTTAATCTGGCTAATCTTTCTACTGCCGGTTTTCTCTTTTATAATTATCTCCTTTTTCATCCGACCCTTCGTCAGGAAGGAATCGAAAGTAGCCGGTTATCTCACCATTACCGCCATTGGCGTTTCACTAGTCCTGTCTATCTGGACACTCTCCGCCGTGATGAGAGAACCCGGCCATGAGCTGATAGTACCGGATATTAACTGGCTAGCCGTTGGCGACCTCAGTATCCACCTAGGAGTGATGGTGGATGCACTGACCGCGGTAATGCTGGTGGTAGTTACCGTGGTCAGCCTGATGGTGCAGGTCTATTCCCAGGGCTATATGCACGGAGACCCGGGCTATCACCGTTACTACGCCTGGATGTCACTATTTACGGCTTCAATGCTGGGCGTGGTGATGGCAGACAGCCTGCTCCTGATATTCGTCTTCTGGGAGCTGGTCGGCTTATGTTCTTACCTGCTTATCGGCTTCTGGTTCCATCGTCCATCAGCCGCCAACGCCGCCAAAAAGGCTTTTATTGTTACCCGCCTTGGTGACTTTGGTTTCCTAGCCGCTATCCTGCTTTTATTCACCCGCACCGGCACCTTTGATATTGCCGAACTCCACGAACTGGCGGCAACCGGGGTTCTGGCCGGTACCGCCCTGACCTGGGCAGCCATCGGCATCTTTTCCGGCGCAATAGGCAAGTCAGCCCAGTTCCCGCTCCACGTCTGGCTGCCCGATGCTATGGAAGGTCCCACCCCGGTCAGCGCTCTAATCCATGCCGCTACCATGGTCGCCGCGGGCGTCTTCCTGGTCGCTCGCACCCTGCCCATCTTCGTCCACTCAATAGAGGCAGTAACCACGGTAGCCGCTATCGGCGGTTTTACCGCCATCTTTGCCGCCTCTATGGGCTTGGTGATGACTGATATCAAGCGGGTTATCGCCTATTCTACCATCAGCCAGCTTGGCTACATGATGCTGGGACTCGGAGCCGCCGCCATCGGCGTAGCTCACGGGGGCAATGTCACCATCGAGGTAGCTAAAGGCGCTGCCGCTATCGGCATATTCCACCTTTTTAACCATGCCTTCTTTAAAGCCTTGCTCTTCCTTGGGGCGGGTAGCGTCAACCATGCTACCGGTACCTTTGATATACGCTTGATGGGTGGCTTACGCAAGGCGATGCCGTGGACATTTGCTACTTTTCTTACCGCCGCCCTGAGCTTGGCGGGTATCTGGCCACTCTCCGGGTTCTGGAGCAAGGACGAGATTCTGGCTATTGCCTGGGAGAACCAGCCAGTCCTGTTCTATCTGGCGATGATAACGGTATTTATGACCGCTTTCTACATCTTTCGGGTGCTCTTTATTACCTTCGGTGGTGAGTATCGGGGAGGCAGTCCTGAAGCCCACGGAACCCACCCTCACGAATCCCCGCCGGTGATGATAGTGCCCATGGTCATTCTGGCTATTCTAGCCATCGGTTCTGGCTTCTGGAATGTCACCGGTTCTTTCAGTGCCTTTATGGGTCATGGCGAGACACACAGCTTCATCGAAGGGCTCTTCGGCATTTTTGTACACTCGCCGTTGCCTCTGATTTCCCTCGTCGTGGCTGGCTTGGGTATCCTTCTAGCCTACGCTATGTATAGCCGAAAGTGGGTTTCAGCCGAGCGCATTGGCAGTATGTTCAAGCCGTTATATACCCTGTTTCTCCGGAAATACTGGTTTGACGAGCTATACGAGAACCTTATCGTCAGAAAGGCCCTGCTTGGTGGTCTTTTTGCCGGTTTACAGCAAATTGATACCTATGGGGTGGATGGAGCAGTGAATGGAGTGGCTAACGGAGCAATCGCCGGGGGCAGGGCTATCCGGCGTGCCCAGACCGGACAGCTACAACTCTACGGACTGGTTATTGGCATAGGTATTCTAGTAATTATTCTGGTACTTTATTTCTTTGGATAAAGAATCTTTATAGGAGACAGTGTAGTTGGACTGTTACTATCTTTCAACCATAGTCTTTCTGCCGGTGATAGGAGCTATCATCATTGCTCTCGCTTCTGGTGGACGAGATAGATTGGTTAAATACCTGGCCGCCGTTTTTACCTTTGTTCCGATGGTCTTAGCCATTATTCTCTTTGCCAGCTTCGATAGGTCAATCGGCGGATTTCAGTTTGAGGAAAAGGTCTCCTGGATTCCGGCGATCAACGCTCACTATCATCTAGGAGTTGACGGCTTGAGTATGCCCCTGGTGGTGCTGACGGCTTTCCTTGGTTTTATGGTTGTCCTCATCTCCTGGAAGGAGCACCTCAGAGTGCGTGAGTACTTTGCCTGGCTCCTGCTCCTGGAAACGAGCATTCTGGGGGTATTCAGCTCCCTTGACCTCTTGCTGTTCTTCGTCTTCTGGGAGATAGAGGTCATCCCGATGTATTTCTTAATCTCTATCTGGGGGGCGGGTAGAAAGGAATACTCAGCGATAAAGTATGTCATCTACACTCTTTTTGGCAGTGCCCTGATGCTCTCGGGTATTCTCAGCCTCTACTTCACCACTGGCAGTCTCAGCATGGTTGATTTAGCCCAGAAGGGACTGGCTATGGTGCAATCCATAATGCCAGCCGCATCTATCTTTTTCCTGCTGATTATCGGCTTTGCCGTCAAGCTGCCCGTGGTACCCCTGCATACCTGGCTGCCCGACGCCCATACCGATGCTCCGACAGCCGGGAGCGTGATGCTGGCGGGAGCGCTGATTAAGATGGGTGGCTACGGGATGATTCGAGTCTGTGTGAGTATCTTCCCCCAGGTTGCCCGAGATTATGCTCCGCTGTTCCTCACCCTTGCCGTGATTAGCGTGCTCTACGGAGCGGCAATAACCTTGAGGCAGACTGACCTCAAGAGGCTAATTGCCTATAGCAGCGTCAGCCACATGGGCTTGGTACTACTTGGCGTCTTTGCCCTGGGTCAGGTGAGCCTGACCGGAGCCGCCCTTCAGATGGTCAGCCACGGTCTCCTCACCGGGCTTTTGTTTGCCATGGCCGGTCTGACCATGCACAATGTTGAAGAACGCGACCTTAGAAAGCTCGGCGGTCTGGCAAGGCAGATGCCCGTTATCGCAGTTGTCTTCTCGATAGCCGGTTTGGGTTCTCTCGGACTGCCGACCACCAGCGGCTTTGCCGCTGAGTTCATAACCTTCGCCGGCAGTTTTTCCAGCAGCGTGGTTAACGGCGTCCAGGTCTTTACCATCCTGGCGGTTATCGGTGTGGTTCTCGCCGCCGGCTATATCCTGTGGACTTTGCAACGGGTATTCTATGGTCCGGTATTGGAAAAATACGATGGCGTGAAGGACGCCGATATTCTGGAACGGGTATATATGTTTGCCTTCGTGGCGTTAATTATGCTGGTCGGTATCTATCCGGCAATCCTGACCGATATTATCAAGCTTGGCATTTCACCCATAACGGGCTTATTAGGATGATAGAGGAGTAGATTTTGAACATCGGGCTATTTATACCGGAGTTAGCTCTGGCAGCCACTGCCATAGTAGTAATCGTGCTTGACCTCATTATCCAGCGAAAGAAGGTGCTGGCAATCCTCAGTATCATCGGTCTGGTAGTATCGGCTGGCTTCACCATAGCGATGCGGGGCACTTTGGAAGGCATCTTCTATAATAGGCTGGCGGTGGATGGCTTTGCTCTCTTCTTCAAGCTACTCTTCCTGGGGATTGCCGGTATGGTCATCCTGGCCTCCGCAGACTACGTCTCCAGGTTTGCCCGCTTTAAAGGTGAGTATTATGCGCTGGTGCTTCTGTCGGCTCTGGGCATGATGCTGATGGCCGCCGCCACGGATTTAATCTCCATCTATGTTGCTCTGGAGTTGACCAGCGTCTCGCTCTACGTCCTGGCGGGATTCTTGAAGGACCCCAAATCAGCCGAAGCCTCGCTTAAATACCTGTTGCTGGGCGCAATGTCTTCGGCGGTACTGCTCTACGGGATGGCGCTGGTCTTCGGCTCCACCGGTAAAACACAGCTAGCTGAGATTGCCCACTCTGTCCAGACACTCTCACTATCAGCTATTTTAGACAGTCCGGCACTTATTCTAGGTATCGTCTTACTTTTAGCTGGCTTCGGCTTCAAGATTGCCGCCGTCCCCTTCCATATGTGGGTGCCCGATGTCTATGAGGGAGCGCCAACACCAATAGCTGCTTACCTCTCGGTGGGCAGCAAGGCAGCCGGTTTTGCCGTTATCCTTCGGGTCTTTTACTCCGCCTTCGGACTTCCCGACTGGCTGAGCCTGGACTGGGGCATTGTCTTTGCCGTGCTGGCCACTATCGGCATGTTCCTGGGTAATATAACCGCCCTCCCCCAGACCAATATCAAGCGTATGCTGGGCTACTCCAGCATCGCCCAGGCTGGCTACCTTATGGTAGGACTGGCTACCATGGGGGTCTCCCCAGCCACCGATGTTGCGGGTCAGAGCGGCGTTCTCTTCTTCCTAGCTGGCTACGCACTTACCAATCTGGGAGCCTTCACTGCCATTATCGCTATCTCGAATAAACTCGATAGCGACCTTATTCAGGACTATTCCGGCATGATTAAACGGGCGCCACTGCTGACTTTAGCCCTGAGCCTGTGTCTCATTTCTCTCATCGGTATGCCACCGGCTGTCGGCTTTATGGCTAAATTTTACATCTTCCGAGGCGCCGTGCAGCATGGTCTACTGTGGCTGGTCATCATTGCCGTGCTCAACAGTGTCATCTCCGCCTACTATTACCTGCGGGTGGTGAAGGTGATGTGGTTTGGTAAGCCAGCTTCGGAAGAAAAGGTGCCCTCTTCCGGAGCTTTAAGGTTAGCCCTGGCCATCTCCTGCCTGGGAGTGCTACTTCTCGGCATTATCCCCGGCTATATCATGAACCTAGCCGAGGCTGCCGCCCGGATGCTGGGGTTCTAAAATAAGGGGAAGAAATTAAAAAAGGAGCAAAACGCCCCTCTCAGACTTCCTTTTCTATTCCCTCCCCCTGAATAAGTCTCTCCCCGTATTCCAGCAAAACCTTGGCTCGTTCGGAGGGATAGTTTGCTTCCAGGTAGGTCTTCAGTGCTTCGAGGGGGGGTATTTCTTCGGCGGCTGTCTTCCCCAGCCTCAACCGAGCTTCTCTCCTGACTTCCCTAGCTATGGTGAAGTAGTGAGCCTCTTTTAGCGCATCCCTGATGGCGTTGTCCCTGATTTGACCTTCAAGTTCCGCCGGCAGGCTCATTTGAAGCCTTACTATAGCATTCCTGACCCTATCTGGACGAATGGCGCTAAGGATGGTTGCCGTCGGGTCGGCGTCCCCTTCATCAATATTGATATTAATGGTATGAAAGGGGCGCCCGACCACCGGATGAAACTCAAAGGTAACCCGCCTGCCACCCGTTGACTTACCCGACCCGATTTCGACCAGATAAAACCCTTTTTCGTCTTCTTCTTCACCGAAATCCACCCGTTCGAGGCTCCCGGCATAGACAGCGGGAGGATTTTCCGACAGGACTTGGTGCTTGTGAACGTGTCCTAAGGCAATATAGTCAAAAGCCGGATTGACGATATTACCCTGCAACAAAAAGTGCTCCTGCCCTATCGCCATCAGCCTCTCCGAGCCTACCGTGGCGGTATCCACCCCCACGTGTGCCGCCAGTATCGAGGGCAAAGCAGGGTCAAGCTTCGAGACATGCGCCGTAATAATATTGGTCAATACCCCCTGCATTCTCTCGTTCAACTGTTCAAAGTTAAGGTTTTTGGTCTCCTCTCTGCTCAATAGGGTACTGCGTCTCAGCCAGGGTAGAGAGGCAATTTGAACAACGCCACTCTTGGTCCCAATACGGTAGATGTCGGGACGGTTAGAGACAGAGACATTACTGACCGCCAAGGTATGGAAGATTTCCAGGGTGGTAGCTTTGCCGATGGCGTTAGGCAGGTCATGGTTGCCAGTAAGGAGGAAGACAGGGATACCGCTGGTGGAGAGCCGGTTGATGCGCCGGGCAAACTCGCGCTGGTGGGTCTGGCTCGGTTCACGACTCTTATAGGCATCGCCGCAGAATAGGACAAGGTCAACCCTGTTCTCCAGGGCATAGTCCACCACCTGGTCAAGAGCAGACAGGAAGTCAAAAAGCCGTGAGGATATCCCCGTAGCCGGGTCAATGCGCCCGTAGGTCTCTACACCTAAATGAAGGTCAGCAAAGTGGAGGATTTTCAACCCCGTCCCCCTTAATTCCCTTCCCCTTAACAAGGGAAGGGGGAGAATTTTACAAGAGAAGGGAAGTTTCCCTTAGACTCCCTGCTTTTTACCCTCTTCCAACCAAATGCTGCCACCGGGTGGCAGGACAAATAGAGGTTCGCCGGCGAGCTTGGCGGTGAGAGTTTTTACAAGTTCGGCTCGGGGTAGCCTGATTTGGTTCATGCTGTCTCGCTCGCGGATAGTTACCTGATTGTCTTCAAGAGACTGGAAGTCCACGGTGACGCAGAAAGGGGTGCCAATCTCGTCCTGACGCCGGTAACGGCGACCGATGCTCTGGGCATCGTCATAGCTTACCATCCAGTATTTACGTAGTTCGGCATAAACATCCTTTGCCATCTCTACTAATGGCTCACGCCGGCTCAGGGGCAATACCGCTACCTTGATCGGGGCTAAAGACGGGTGGAAATGAAGCACCACCCTTATCTCATCCTTATCGGGCTCTTCATCGTAGGCATCACAGAGGAAAGCCAGCAACGGGCGGTCTACCCCCGCCGATGGCTCGATGACATAAGGGATAATGTGCTCTTTAGTCTCCTCATCAAAGTAGCTCAGGTCTTTACCGCTGAACCTGGCGTGCTGAGTAAGGTCGAAGTCACCTCGATTGGCAATACCTTCCATCTCAGCCCAGCCCATAGGAAACAGGTACTCAATGTCAACCGTCCTCCGCGAGTAGTGGGATAATTCCTCTCTCCCGTGCTCCCGAAAGCGGAGGTTCTCCTTTTTGATGCCCAGCTTGATATACCAGTTGAGGCGCTCCTCAAGCCAGTAGTCAAACCATTTCTCCTCGGTTCCCGGTTTAACAAAGTACTCAATCTCCATCTGTTCAAATTCACGGCTGCGGAAGACAAAATTGCCGGTGGTAATCTCGTTGCGGAAGGCTTTACCAATCTGGGCAATGCCGAAGGGCAGCCTTTTTCTCGTGGTATTAACCACATTCGGAAAGTTAACGAACATTCCCTGAGCTGTCTCCGGCCGCAGATAGACCACGCTGGCATCACTCTCGACCGGCCCCATAAATGTCTTGAACATCAGGTTGAACAGGCGCGGCTGAGTCAATTCGCCACCGCAGGAAGGGCAACGGTCGCCTTTAAGCTCATCCTGCCGCCAGCGCAGGTGACACCCCTTGCACTCTACCAAGGCATCAGTAAATCCCTCCAGATGTCCGCTGGCTGCCCAGGTCTTGGGGTGCATCATAATACTGGTGTCAAGACCCACCATATCGTCTCTCTCCTGAACCATAGCTCGCCACCATGCTTCCTTGACATTCCGTTTCAGTTCTACACCCAGAGGTCCATAGTCCCAGCAACTCTGAAGCCCGCCGTAGATTTCACTGCTGGGGAAAATGAAACCCCGCCGCCGGGAGAGAGAGACGATCTTTTCCATATCCACTTTAGCTGGTTTCCCTGCTGTCACTATATCACTCCTTACTAACTCTCTGACCCTGTCGCACGGCTTGGCTAAACAGGATGCCCAGAATAATGCCGCCGACAACCATTACTAGCAGAGCAAAAACCCACAGAGGCAGAAGATGAATCTGGTACGAATTGTAGCTGAAAATATCGAGTATTGCAAAGCCGAGAATGATTTGAGGCAGGGTAATCATGTTGCCCATAAGCACTATGATTCTTTCCAGCCTTATCCCCGTGCGCTCCGGCGGTATATACAGACCAGCCAGCCGGGCTATTCCCCAGGTAATAGCTCCCGCCAGCAGGGTAAGAAAAAGCTGTGGCACCAGCATCCACAGGACTATGTTGCTCCGGCTCAACCATTTATCGGGCGAGCCGTCTTTGAAATGATAGGCTACCTCAGCCGGCAACCGGGGATAGAAAAAAGCGCAGAGAAGCACTGATAAGAGAAGGATAGCAACAGGTAATATGATATAGCTCAAGCGAAAGGCAAAAGTCGTCCCCGTGGTGGTCTTTTTCATTACCTAGAAATTAACAGCTTTGACTTGAGATGTCAAAGACAGTGTGTTAATATTATTATACGGAGTTTAGCAGACGATGACTACTGAGCAATCAATCTTGATAAACACCAGTCTGCCTCTGCCATTATTCATCCGTGGTAAGGTGCGGGACAGCTACACGCTGGATGAGCGGCTGCTCATTATCGCCACCGACCGGATCTCAGCCTTCGATTCAGTCCTGCCCTCGGGCATTCCTGATAAAGGGCGAGTGCTTAATCAGCTCTCCGCCTTCTGGTTTGAAAAGACAAAAAATCTAGTCCCAAACCATGTGATAGAAATAATCGATGACCCTCATTCTCTTGACGCCTATCTTCCTGCCAAAAGCCGGTTCCTCTACCCTCCTTACCTGGCGGGACGCTCTATGGTTGTTAAGAAGGTAAAACGCATCCCGGTTGAATGTGTGGTGCATGGTTACCTCTCCGGCTCAGCCTGGGCAGAATACCAGCAATCTGGTACTATATCGGGGCTTGCCATGCCCAGCGGTCTGTTGGAAAGCCAAGAACTGCCCGAACCTTTATTTACCCCCACCACCAAGGCAGAAACCGGTCATGACCAGCGTATGACCATGGATGAGATAAAGAGGCTGGTGGGCGAATCTCTGGCTGAAGAGATAAGAGAGAAAAGCCTGGCTATTTATGGCTATGCCCGCAAGTACGCCCTGACCAAAGGCATCATCATCGCCGACACCAAGATGGAGTTTGGGCTGGACAACGGCAAGCTCATCCTTATTGATGAACTGCTGACCCCGGACTCGTCTCGGTTCTGGGACGCCAAGCAATACAAGGTCGGACAACCCCAACCCAGCTACGATAAACAGCTGGTCCGCGACTGGCTTGTTCAGTCAGGCTGGAACAAGGAACCCCCCGCTCCCCCGCTACCCCCGGAGGTCATTGAAGCCACTTCCAGCAGATACCGGGAGGCCTACGAGAAGCTGACGGGGAAGAAACTAAAGTAATCCCTTAGTGCTGGGTAGCCTGCCAGAGGTACGCTCGTCAACTCTGGTTGCCATATCCAGGGCTCTGCCCAGAGCCTTAAACAGCGCCTCCGCTTTGTGATGGTCGTTGGTGCCGTAAAGCACCCGGGCATGGAGGTTAATTCTAGCTTCAACGGCGAGCGACTCAAGAAAGTGGCGGATTAGGTCAGTGGCAAAGCCAGCCATATCATTCCCACTAAAGGACAGCTCCAATTGGGTATAAGCGCGCCCGCTGAAGTCCACGGCCACCATTGCCAGGGCATCATCCATCGGCACCGTAGCATCAGCCATACGGACGATACCCTGTTTCTCCCCCAGGGCTTGAGCAAAGGCTCTGCCCAGACAAATAGCCACATCTTCTATCAAGTGATGCTGGTCATCTCCGGTGGCTGAGAGCCTCAGGTCAAATCTGCCATGCTGAACCACCTGAGACAGGAGGTGGTCAAACATCTTAATCCCGGTGCTTATTTCCCACTTGCCACTACCGTCAAGACTAAGTTCCAGGCTGACATTTGTTTCCCTCGTCTTCCGCTCGATAGCAGCTGTTCTCATGTCCATCGGCTCCCCCATTCTGCAGTTTAACACATTTCCGCCTAAAGATGTCTTATACCTGACCCTCTTAATCCCCCTCTCTTACTTTACTTACATCCCCCTCCCTATCAAGCGAAAAGGGTCAGGGGATTCCCAGACAAATCTAAGATTTTTCTGGGTGCCTCAAGGGGATGGGTTACTAAAAGAATTCCTTTTCTATATTTCTTAATGCCTTTATCAGGGCATCGGTGTGCTCCGGCTTACCCACGCTGATGCGGAGGCAATTCCGCAGACGTGGCTCCTCAAAGTAGCGAACCAGTATGCCCTTCGCCTGCAACTTTTGCCTGAGCTCTTTGGCATCGACCTTCTGCACCAAGCAGAGGATAAAATTTGCCTGCGAAGGGAAAGGCTTTAACCACTCAATCTTTTTCAACTCCTCAAAAAGCCTCTCTCTCTCATCAATTATCGCTTTCACTGCGCCCGCAAGATAATCAATGTCTTTGAGTGATTCCTCAACCGCCACCAGAGCCGCGACATTAACATTATACGGTATCTTGATTCTCAGCAAATACTCAGCTATTTTAGGAGGGAAAAGACCGTAACCAACCCTCAAGCCAGCCAACCCCGCCCACTTGCTGAAGGTGCGTAGCACCATAAGGTTATCATATTGGCTTAACAACGGGACCACCGTCTGCCGGCTGAACTCATAGTATGCCTCATCAACCAGCACCGGCAAACCGGTATCCAATATCTCCAGAATATCCCGAAGGGGGGTCAGGTTCCCGGTAGGGGCATTGGGATTAGCCAGAAATATGATTTTTGTTTTTTTAGTTAGGGCGGCTTTTATGGCACCGATATCTATAGCAAAATTATCATCCCTGGGCACCTCAACTGGAGTGCCACCGCACAGCTCGGTGCTAAAACGATAGAGGCCAAAGGTGGGAACACAATTAATTACCTCATCACCTTTGCTGACAAATAGCCGTAAAACGAGGTCTATTAGTTGGTTGCTGCCCGAACCAGCCACGATATGCTCAGCCCCAACACCGCTATACCCTTCCAGTAGCTTTCGGAGCCTGTTTTGTCCATTATCAGGGTAGATATTAAGGTACGGATATGATGAAAGCGCCCGGCTTACTTTTGGCGAGCACCCATAGGGATTCTCATTGGCATCAAGCTTGATAATATCCTCCATGGGCACCTCAGTCTTCCCCTTCAGTGTCTCTGGGGATGTATGAGCCGAGTAGCCACCAAAATTAGTCAAGTCAGGTCGTATATATTTTTCTATACCCATCTCTACTTTACCTTCCCGGCTTTTCTGGTAACTCCCCTCAGTCTTAACTCCACGGCGCGGGCATGAGCATCCAGCCCCTCAGCGAGGGCAATGGTGATGGCCACTTTGCCCGCCAGGGTCATCAAACCCTTACCTACCTTGTTCACGTTGGCGAGCTTCATGAAATCCATTACATTCAGCGGCGAACTGAACCGTGCCGTTCCACCGGTCGGCAGTACATGTGATGGACCGGAGACATAGTCACTCATCGCTACCGTCGCCTTCTGACCAAAAATGATGCACCCGGCATTGGATAAACGCTCCACATAGGCATCACTTTTATCAACCAAGAGACATACATGTTCCGGAGCATAGAGGTTGGTCAGTTCGATTGCTTCATCCATATTCTTGACGGTGACAATAATGCCTCTGTCCTCAAGCGACTCCCTGATTACCGACTGGCGGGAGAGCGTTTTCATCTGTTTTTCAATTGCCTGGCGAACTTTGTCAGACATACCCCGGGAAGTGGTAATGAGGATAGAGGGTGACAGGGCACCATGCTCCGCCTGGGCTAAAAGGTCAGCAGCGCAGTACTCAGGATTAGCCGTTTCATCAGCGATAATCACCACCTCAGACGGTCCGTAGAGCCCATCAATACCAACTACTCCATAGAGCAGTTTCTTGGCCAGGAGGACGTAAATGTTACCCGGACCGCAGACCTTGTCCACACTGGGAATGGACTCGGTGCCAAAGGCTAAGGCAGCTACCGCCTGAGCACCGCCAACCGAAAAAATGCGGTCAACCTGAGCAATATCAGCCGCCACCAATGTTACCGGCGCAACACCTCCCTGTTTGCCGGGTGGCGTAACCACAATAACCTCCTTGACCCCGGCAACCCTAGCCGGGATAACCGTCATCAGAAGCGATGAAGGGAGCGGGGCGGTACCACCAGGAACATAGACTCCAACGCGTTCAAGCGGGCGCACCAGCCAGCCCGCGTTGCCGCGCGTGAAAGTGCGGAGCGCACGTTCTCTCTGCAGCTGGTGGAAGGCGCGTATTCGCTCGGCAGCTAGTTTCAATGCTGAGAGAAGCTCGACATCCACCTGGCGGTAAGCGTCGGTTATCTGTTTTTTACTCACCTCCAGAGAGGTTAGTTTGACACCATCGAACTTCAAGGTATAGTCAAAGAGGGCGGCATCCCCTCTGCGACGCACTTCATTGATAATCTGTCTGACCGCCTGCTCACGGTCATCAACTTCAAGCGTTGGTTGCGCTGAACCTCGCCTTGATAAGACCAGCTTCGCCTGTTGAAAGCCTTCGATTATTTTCAATTTAACCCTATTCCCTTTATTCCCTTCCCCCTTGCTAAGGGGAAGGGAAAGTGTTTATAAAAGGGGGGTTGTCCCTCTTTTACCCCCTTCGCACTTTCCCCTAGTCTACCGCGGCTCGCAGGGTTTCCGTAATAGCTTTTATTCTATCACCTTTGGCAGAGCTGGAAATGCTACCCTTATTGCCAATGAGACGGGCTGTTGATTCAAAAAGGGTACCAATAATCTTGAGGTTATGTCTGGCAATGGTCCGTCCTGTCTGGGTATTTTCAATCAACAGGTCAGCGTCCTCGGGCAAAAAGGCTTCGCTGGCTCCCCAGGTAGGAATCACCTTGTACCCCCAAAGGTGGTTATCCCTAGCGCATTTATCAGCTATGTTCACATACTCTGAGGCTACCCTGATGGGCACTGAACGTTCGGCATAAAGCTGCCTCAATCCCTGGATATCAGCTACCGGCAAATCCTTACTTACTACCGCCACTATTCTCACCCAGCCAAACTTGAGGTCTAGAAGCTCAACTACGGGACTGGAGGGGAACTGATATAGGTGCTCCATAAGCCAATCCTTGCCCGTGATAGCCAAATCAAAATTGCCATTAGCTACCTGTAATGGCATATCCTGAGGTCTAATCACTTTAATGGTGACGCCAGCCAGACTGGTAGATGGTCGCCGATTACCCGTCGCGGATGGATAATCAGCAACCGAAATTCCAGCCTTGTTCAGTAGCTGAGCGGTAGGCTCTTGTTGATGCCCATCGGGTAAAGCCAGCCTGATAGTAGCCTCGTCCTCAGCAGGTAGCTGGCTAGCCCCTCCCCCGGCTTTCAGAGCAACCGAAGATGAACGGCGCTCCTTTCTTACGGGAAGTTGACCATCAATCGAAGCCAATATCTGGCTCAGGTCTTCCCTTTCCCAGCTACTCTTATTAGCGATAAGATAAGCACTGAACTCAAGGACGTTGCTTACTGGCACCAGGTCACGGTTGAAAATTTCTTCTCCTGTCCTACCGGCGATTAGCGCCAGTTCAGCGCTCTCCGGCGGGTAGACCTCGGCGGCACCCCACAGGGGAAAGATACTGAACCGCCTCAGCCGATTTTTTAAAGCAAAGGACTCGGTGAGGTTAGGGTACTCACTGACCAGACGTATAAGCCCCCTCTTCAGCTGGACCTTCTCTACGCTAAGCACTGCCTCAGACCGGCTGGCGACCACATAAAGAGTCCCCTCACCATATCCCAGGTTTCTCAGTTTCACCAAAGCTGAGCTGGGGTATTTGACCAATAATTCTTCCACCCAGTCCAGTCCACAAATCCCCAAATCGTAATTGCCCACGGCAACCTGAATGGGGATGTCCCTCTCGTGGAATACCTTGGCTAAAAGACTGGGAAACCTCCGGGACTTAAGACGGTAAAAACGCGTCCCCTCACTATACCCGCTCAGCCCCCACCCCGCTCTCCGCAGCAAATCAGCCGTCTCAGCTAGAAGTCTACCCTTAGGCAGGGCTATCTTTAATTGTTTGTCCACTTGTTGTAACCCTATCCCCTTTATCCCCTTCTCCTTAGAAAGGGGGAAGGGGAATTAGTTTTATAAGAGGGGCTTCGCCCCTCTAACTCCCCTTTTGTAACCCTTTTCTTCAAAAGGGAGGGGAAAGCTCTTTTGAGAGGGCGTTAGCCCTCTCAAGCTTTCTGCAATAATTTTAAGACCTCGTCCCTAGTCTGTGCCTCAAACCTTTGCTGGCTGGTTAGGTCGGTCAGAACAAAGGGAGGCGCTTTACTCCGGACATTGAGCCGCCATTTTAAGTCGGCTGGCTCCTGACCACCAAGGTCTACCTCAGCCGTATAGCCCGCTTCATGGAGAGCCTCAGCCAGCCCAAAGGCTTCCTTCAGCATACCTTCTTTAGGCTCGATCTTAATCAGGATTCTTTGAGCTTCAGGTCTAGTTAGGGACTCTGGCTTTACCAAAGCCATCAGGCGGTCAAGGTAGAGGGCAAAGCCTGAGGCTGGAATGTCCTGGCCGCCCATTAAAGGAATAAGCGCATCATATCTTCCCCCACCACCGATGTGCTCTCCGCCAGCCAGGAGCCGGAACATCACCCCCGTATAATACTCAAAACCCCGCCCGGAAGTTATATCAATCTGGTAGCTTACCCCCACTTCCTCAAGAAGGTCAGCAACATTGACGAAGTTACTGAGCGAAGGTTCAAGCTCGGTCAGGTCCCGATTAAACAGGGCTTTCAGGTTTTTCAGGAAACCGGATGACTTACCTTTCAGGTCGAGTAAAGGGGTCAAAATCCGGCTCAGCTCCGGCCTTTCTGACTTTATTCTGGTCAGCACTTCTTCATCCCCATCCAGAATCTGGTCAAATATGCTGGCCTGTTCTTTAGCACTCAGGCCAAACTTTGCCAGTAGCGCCCTTATCAAGCCGGCATGTGATAGCCTCAACTGGACACCTTCAAGCCCAATCTTTCTCAACACCGCTGAAGCCAACAATATCAGTTCTACATCGGCCGTAGTTGAGCCGGCACCAATAAGCTCAGCCCCACACTGCCACTTTTCCCTTGACTCTTTTCCCGTCTCCTCAAAGATAAATACATTGGTCACATAAAAGAGCTTGGCCAGCTCTTTCCCTCCCATAATCTCGATGTAAAGTCGGGCAATGGGGATGGTACCATCAGGTCTCAGTACCACCCTCTCCCCGCTCCAGCCGTCCCAATCAAGAAAGGAATATACCCTGCCTAGCCGACCTGGGGTAAGCGTCCCGGTGGAGGTGAACAGGTGTAGATACTCAATGGTTGGCGTCCTAACCTCTTCGTAGCCCCACTTAAGACAGCAGTCTCGAAATACCCCCTCAATCAGGCGGAATCTTCTCATCTCCTCAGGAGACAGGTCTTGAGTTCCCTTACATCTCTGTACTCTCATAACACACCTTTATAGATAACGGGTAAAGTTTACACCACTTTAGCCAGCTATTCAACTTCCCTTCACATTTGCAATTGAACTACAACCACTATACAATAATATTTACCGATAGACCTTCTACAAGGTTGGTTATGTTAAAAACGATACGCGTTCTGCCATTGTTAGGCTTGTTAATCGTTGCCTTTATCGCCTTTATCTCTGGTGCCGCGAAGGCGGCTACCACCACGATTGACGTGCTCCACGCTAACGGAACCATCAACCCGGTGCTGGTCGATTATATCGAGCGTGGTATTAAGCATGCTGAGGAAACCCGTGCAATTGCCTGTATCATCCAACTGGATACCCCCGGTGGTCTGGATACCTCCATGCGCGACATCGTCCAAGACATCGTTAATGCCCGGGTTCCGGTGGTGGTGTATGTCTCTCCTTCTGGAGCCCGAGCCGCTTCTGCCGGAGTATTCATCACAGTAGCCGCCCATGTAGCGGCGATGGCACCAAATACCACCATCGGTGCCGCCCACCCGGTAGCCATAGGCGAAGGGGGTGAGGCAACAATGTCTGAAGCTATGGAAGAGAAGGTAGTGAATGATGCCGCTGCCTACATCAGAAGCATTGCCCAGGCCCACGGACGCAATATGGAATGGGCAGAAAAAGCAGTTAGAGAGAGCGTTTCCGCTACCGAGCAGGAAGCTCTGAAACTTAATGTCATTGATCTGGTCGCTCCCGACCTTGACGCCCTCGTCTCTCAGCTTGATGGCAGAGAGGTAACCATGGCCGGCGGCACGGTGGTGACCTTAAACACCGAAGGGGCTACCATTAACCATATCCCGATGAATACCATTGAAGACTTCCTCTACGCTATCAGTGACCCAAACATCGCCTACCTATTGTTAAGCCTGGCTACGTTGGGCATCATGGCTGAAATTTCCAACCCCGGCATGATTTTCCCCGGTGTACTCGGTGCCATCTGCCTGCTAATGGCTTTCTTCTCACTGGGAGTGTTGCCGGTAAACTATGCCGGAATTTTGCTCATCGTTCTCGCCTTCGGTCTGTTCATCGCCGAAGTGTTTACCCATAGCTTTGGCTTGCTCACCGCTGGAGGCATATCTTCGCTAGTCCTTGGTTCCTTAATCTTATTTAAAGGAGGACCATTGTTTAGAATACACCCCGCTCTGATTGCCACCATCACCACTCTCATTGTCGGCTTCTTTGCCTTTGCGGTCCCCCTAATAATCCGGGCGCACCGCCGTCAAGCATCTACCGGGCGTGAAGAACTAACTGGAAAGAAGGCTATAGTCAAGAGAGCACTGGAACCAGAAGGAATGGTTCTCTTTAAAGGCGAACTGTGGACAGCAATATCAGAATCGGGCCGGGTGGAACCCGGGGAGGAGGTGATTATAAATAAGGTCGATAGCCTCAAATTATATGTAAGCAAAAAACAATAAGGGAGGTAAACAAATGGAATGGGTCATTATCGGCATAATTATTCTAGCTTTGCTTATCATTCTTCCCAATGCCATTAAGATTGTCAAGGAATGGGAGCGTGGGGTTATTCTCCGCCTGGGACGGCTGGTCGGGACCAAGGGGCCCGGCTTCTTCCTTATCATTCCGTTCGTCGACCGGATGATAAAGGTTGACCTGCGTGTAGTAACCATGGATGTGCCACCGCAGGATGTAATCACCAAAGACAATGTTACCGTGAAGGTGGACGCTGTGGTGTACTTCAGAGTGGTCGACCCTGAAGCTTCGGTGGTAAAGGTCTTGGACCACGTCCGGGCTACGGCGCTGATAGCCCAGACGACGATGCGGAATGTACTGGGACAATCTGAGCTTGATGAATTGCTCACCGAACGGGAAAAACTCAATCAGACACTCCAGAGGATAATTGATGAGCAAACTGACCCGTGGGGGGTGAAGGTCAGCATCGTGGAAATTAAGAATGTGGAACTTCCCGAAGCGATGAAGCGCTCTATGGCGGCTCAGGCTGAAGCCGAAAGAGAGAGACGAGCCAAGATCATCCACGCTGACGGCGAGTTTCAAGCCTCGGAGCGGCTGGCGGAAGCCGGGGCTGTTATTGCCCGAGAGCCAACAACGCTACAGCTACGCTACCTGCAAACACTGGTGGAGATAGCCTCGGAGAAAAACAGCACCATAATCTTCCCCATCCCGATAGACTTTCTCAAAGCGTTTGTTCGCTCTGGCGGGGATACCAACCCGAAGGAAAAGACTTAGCAATAACTACCGGCTTAGTCACGCAGAGTAACGTCCCCGACGACAATCCTGGTGAGTTTACCATCCAAGCCACGCAGCAGAAGACTGCCATCCCTGGCTACCGATTCAGCTACTCCTTCATATACGGTTTCACCGGCTGTTACCCGGACTTTCTTGCCCAGTGTCACCAGACTGCTTCGCCACTCTTCATAAAGAGACCCACCAGCCGACAGAGTGAAGTATAACCTTTCCACCTCAGCTAACAGGTGACGGACTACGCTTAAAGGTGATACCTCCGCTCTTAGCTCCTCGGCAAGGCTGGTGGCAACCGGCTGAATCTCAGGGAAGTCAGCCAGCCTGAGGTTTACATTTATGCCAATACCGATGATGGTGTAGTTCACTCTGGTTCTCTGCACATCACTTTCAATTAGAATCCCACACACCTTCTTACCATTAATGAGGACATCGTTAGGCCACTTAACCCGTGGCTTTAAGCCGGTGGCTGATTCTATACTATGAACGACAGCCAATGAAGCCAGCATGATGAGAGATGACAGGTGGGATAGGCTTGGGTAGAGAATTATGGACAGGGCGATGTTACCCCTGGGCGAGAGCCAGACACGTTTTAACCTCCCCCTCCCGCCGGTCTGCTCACCAGCAATGATAACCGTCCCTTCAACTGCTCCCTGCTGGGCTTCCTCCCTGGCGATTTCCATTGTTGAAGTCAGGCTGGGATAGTAGAGAATCCTCTGTCCGATAACACGAGTCCCGAGATTATTAGTAATGGCAGCCGCAGATAAAATATCCTCTGTCATGGCGATATCCTCGCCTCAGATATATCCCCGTGGATAAAGACAATACAGGCTGAATATTGCACTAGACTACGATGTTTAAGACGGAAGGCACGAGCCAGAAAGATGCCGGACCTTCCCCCAGCAGTTCACCATCAGCATGAACTAAAACTCGCTCTTTGGCTTCGACAGTAATCCTCGTCGCCTTCTCCATCCTTACTTTAGGATGTTGGCCATGGGTGCCCTGATATACCATGTATAACGACTTCAGCAGGTCAAACTTCCCAATATCACCGATAACCGTTATATCCAGCAGGCTATCATTGAGACTGGCCTCGGGTGCCACATGCATCCCGCCCCCGAGGTAGCTCCCGTTAGAGACCACCACGCTAAGGATGCGAGCCGCCTCACTCTTATCGCCAATATGAAGCACCACAGATTTGTTCCGATAACCAAGCAGGGTGCGGAGCAGACCCGCCACATAAGGAACGGTGCCCCCAAAATACTTCGGCACATGCTCGGTAGCCTCTACCACAGCGGCATCAAAGCCCACACCTGCCGCATTAACGAAAAAACGCCGTGAAGGCTTTCCCCTACTCTGGTATTCAACAACCCCGACATCAATCAACAATTTTCGCTGGCTGGTAAGACGCGAACAGGCACTGATATAGTGTCTAGGGATGCCCACCGAACGGATAAAATCGCTGCCGGTACCGGTGCCTATCACACCGATAGCCATATCACGGGCAACACTAGAACCGAGTATTCCATTGGCTACCTCGTTCACCGTGCCATCGCCACCTACCGCCACCACATAACGGTAACCATTAGAGGCAGCGGCTTTGGCGAGTTCTATGGCATGACCCACACCCTCCGTATATTCGTGGTCAAATGATAGACCGATATACTTCAACAACCGGCTAATGTGCCCCCACTTCCGGCGCGTTGAGTAAGCTCCAGCGGCGGGATTGACGATTACCTTGGCGTGCGGCACTGACATTTATTGAACTCGCCTCTTCGTCTAGGCTAACTGCCTCCTCTGACTTATCAAGATGCTCAGGACGAAACCCACCACCAGGTAGATTACCATGGCGAGAGCGCAAAGACCAATGTCCGGAGTCTTGATTTCAAAAGGCATCATCTCCATACTGCCGGGGGGCATAATTCCTTCCATCAAAAGCTCATAGCCGCCATAGACGGTGGAGACGCTGTCACCAGCAGTAGATAAGAGAAACCAGTGTGGCTTACCCGCCAGCATGAGGACACTATCAACAATCCCGGAAATGACCGTGATGAAAACAAGCGTAATCACAGTAGCCCCCATCGCCCCTTTTGATATTGAGCTGAAGAAGAAGGTTACGGAGAGAACACTGCCGGCATAGAGGAGACACAACCCAAATGACTTGGCTGTCTCAATCGGGACACTGCCATATATTGCCAGCAGGGAAATAGCAGTAATGGCATATCCGAAGATAATGAGCAATATCACCGCCGCACAGCTTGCCAGATACTTCCCCGCCACCAGTGTGATTCGCTTGACCGGGTTGGTGAAAAGAATCAGGCCGGTCTTACCCTCAAATTCTCCGGCTATAGCGTCTCCGGCAAAAAAGACCGCCCCGATTGTCGCCAGGGCTGGACCGATGGAGAGCATCCCCGCCATCACCATCACATTAGCCGGGTAGCCTTTCATTAGAGCCGGGAAGAGAATAAGGACAGCCAGTTCGGCAACAAGTGTCAGCCCAAGGATGACGTATAGCCGTCTTCGGCGGATGTGCTTTAGAAATTCATAGGCAGTAACTATTCTTAACTTTTCGAATTCACCCAAAAGACCCTCCCGTCAATTCCAGGTAGGCTCGCTCAAGTGTTTGGTATTTCTCCTCCAGTTGAGCAATGCTATCGTAGGCAAATAGACGCCCGTGGTCGATGATGGCTACTTTCTGGCATATCTGGGCAACCTCAACGAGCTGGTGCGAGGCAAAAAAGATTGTCTTCTCTCTCCCCACCGTCTCGATTATCTCCCGGAATTCCACGATACCCCTCGGGTCGAGCCCCAGAGCCGGTTCATCGAGGATCAGCACTGGCGGGTCGTGAAGCAGAGCCTGCGCCAGGGCAAGACGCTGTTTCATCCCCCTTGAAAACTTCTCTATTCTGACAGTGCTCCAGTCGTCGAGTCTAACGAGGTGGATTACCTCCGTTATCCGGTGTTTTAACCCCTTCCCTCCCATTCCCCGAAGCCTGCCAAGGTAGCTGAGGGTCTCTTCAGGGGTAAGGAAGGGGTAAAACTCAGGTGTCTCTATGATGGTGCCAATTCGGGAGAGCGCCTGTTCCGGCTTCTCCGCCACATTGACACCATCGATATAAGCCGTACCGGAAGAGGAGCGGATGAGACCGCATAAAATCTTAAGAGTTGTGCTCTTGCCGGCGCCATTGGGACCGAGGAGACCCACATTCTCATTCTCCCCTACCCTCAAGGATAAGCTATCAAGAGCCAGAAATTTACCGTAATATTTGGTCAGCTTGTCAATAACGATGGGCTCACGCATTCTGTTATTTCCTTAATGTCTGCTATCTATCAATTTTAACATCAATGTCAAGGCTTCAATCTAAATAGCTTATTCAATATATTGTCATTTGGCGGGTTCTCACTTATAATGAAGCGAGTATAGGCTATGAGAGTGGTGTCAATTGTAGGGATGACCGGAGCAGGCAAGTCAGAGGTAGCCAAGCTATTTGAGGCGAACGGTTTTACCAGAATACGGTTTGGCGATGTAACTGACCTAGAGGTGAGGAAGAGAGGTCTGGAGCTAAACGAAGAAAACGAGCGCTATGTCAGGGAGCTCCTCCGTAAGGAGCATGGGATGGCAGCTTATGCTAAACTGAACTTGCCCAGAATAGATTCCGCCCTGAGACACTCAGATGTGGTCATTGATGGGCTATATTCCTGGGACGAATATACCCTTCTCAAGGAGTACTACGGGGAAGGCTTTTCTGTGGTGGCAGTCTGGGCATCACCAAAAACAAGGTATGCCCGGCTGGCCGGTAGGATGAATCGCGGGCTCACCCCGGAAGAAGCTGCCAGCCGTGATAAGGCGGAGATTGAGAATATTGGCAAGGGTGGACCCATTGCCATGGCTGATTTCACCATCATCAATGAATCCTCCCTGGAGGCTTTAAAGAAGGAAACAGAGAAGATTATCCTCAAGCTGAAAAGATGAAAAAACTGACTAGACCGGACGTTGATGAGTATTTTCTGAAGATTGCCTTAGTGGTGGCTGAGCGTTCAACCTGCCGTCGGCACCATATTGGCGCGGTTGCCGTGAGGGATAAACACATACTCACTACGGGCTATAATGGTGCTCCGGCCGGGCTCAAGGACTGCCTTGAGCTGGGCTGTCTGAGGGATGAGCTGAATATCCCCTCCGGAGAGAGGCACGAAATATGTCGGGGTATCCACGCCGAGCAAAATGTAATCATTCAGGCTGCCCTCCACGGCATCAGCCTGGAGGGCAGCACCGTTTACTGCACTCATACGCCCTGTGTGCTGTGTGCCAAGATGCTGGTCAACGCCAAGATAAAACGGTTCGTCAGCTTTGGGGAGTACCGCGATAACACTTTTATAGACCTGTTTAAAGACGCCGGCATAGAATTTGACATCAAGAAAAGACCCTCATCCAAGATAAACTATCTGGGTTAGAGGTTTTTATGAACCTTCCTCCCCTCCTTCAATGGGGATACAGGGGTGAGGTCAATAGACAACCTAAATTTCCCTAGACTTTTCCCCAGAAAAAGAGTAGAATTAAATATGGACAGTCTATGGGAAATAGGTAATATGTCGTTAATCGTCATTATACCAGTGGTAAAAGAAAAAGAAGCACCGAGCTTAATGTGACGGTGCTTTTTTAGTCAAGGAGGTACGGATGCAGTCAAGCCTGATTGGGAAAATCGAGAAAGCCAAACGCTACGCCCAGGAGAAAGACCGGGTTACCTTCTCTGAGCTTTCCGTGAAATTCCGCGGGGATAACAACAACTACGATGTCAGTTTTCACAACGGCAAGTGGCGCTGCACCTGCGGCTTCTTCTCAAGCTGGGGGGTCTGCAGTCACACGATGGCACTGGAAAAAATCCTGGGCAATATGCTGCCCCAAGAGGCTATGACGATAAAATTCGACTCTGTCCCCTGAGTTTCTAACCCCATGCCCTCTACTCGTTCCACCGTGGATAGCCCATCCCTTCCACTGTTTACCCTGTCAGACCAAGCTTACCCGCCTGCTCAATGGCTCCGGCAACCACAAACAATGAGCCGGTAACACAAATGAGGTCCTTCTCACCTGCCAGAGATAGGGCTAAAGGCAGGGCAATGGAAATGTCCTCAGTTGCCTGCGCTTCCACTCCTTGCCGGCTAAGCTCAGCCACCACACTGGCTGTGGGCATAGCCCGAGGATGAGTAGAGTGAGTGGCAATTACTTTATCAAACAGGGGCGCTAACTCCGAGATTATCCCAGCTATATCCTTATCGGACGAGAATCCGATAATCAGGATAGCCCGGTCAAAGTCAAAGTATTGCTCAAGAGACTGCTTCAGCTTGCGGGCCGAGTCCGGATTATGGGCACCATCAACCACCACCAAGGGATGACGGCTTAGAACCTGGAGCCGACCCGGCCAGCTCACCCGCGCCAGACCGTCAGCGATGCTACCTGCCGAAATATGGAAACCCTTCTCCGCCAGAACCTCAAGGGCAGCCACCGCTGTGGCCGCATTGTCGAGCTGATGTTGACCAAGAAGGGGTATTGATAATTCATAACTGCCCAGTCTTCCCTTCACTCGAAGGGATTGTCGGCTCGAATCAAAGCCGAGGCTCTGCCGGGTGACTTCTCTACCGATGCTTATCCACTTTGCGTTACGGTCAAGGCAGACCTGCTCAATGACCCGGTTTACTTCCTCAACCTGCGGGGAAGTCACTACTACGCTACCCGATTTAATAATGCCAGCTTTTTCAGCCGCAATCTCAGCCAAGGTATTACCCAGCACCTCCATATGGTCGAAGCTAATCGACGTGATAACACAAACCTCAGGCTGGACTACATTGGTGGCATCAAGCCTGCCTCCCAGCCCCACTTCAATTACCTGAAAATCTACCCCCTTTTGCTTGAAGTAGGCAAATCCTATAGCGGTTACTATCTCGAAGGTAGTCAACTGACCATAGGTGCCCTTCTTGTTCACCGCCTCAACCTCAGGTTTAATCTCCTCCACCAGGGCGACAAGCTCTTCGTTAGAGATTAAATTGCCATCAACCCTGATACGCTCATTGAAGGTGTGCAGATGGGGTGAGGTGTAAAGCCCGGTAATATAACCGGAGGCAGTGAGAGCCGACGCCGTCATAGCCGCTACACTGCCCTTCCCCTTGGTGCCGGCAATATGAACCGTCCTGGCTCTCAGGTGCGGGTTACCTAACCGAGCCAGCAGTTCGACAACGCGCCTAAGGTCATAACGGGCTGGCGCACGGGGCTCCCTTTCATAGTCAATAAAACTGTAGACATAGTCCAGAGCCTGCTGATAATCAATACTCATAAACAGCAAGCCTACAAAAACTCAATCGCCGAAATGGCTTCGTTAAACTGAATAATCTTGGTGAGATTCTGGCGCGTTTCCCTGTCTGTAATCGGCTCGACTTCTGATACCAGTCGCCCCGCTTCATCTCTTGTTTTCTGCCAGTTGACAATGTATCCGGGCACCATAGCGTATGTCCAGCTACCATTGGCACCGCAGGAGCAGTCCAATACCGCCTGGCCAATTACATATAAAACTTCTCTGCCGTTATACTTCAGCCTTACTTCCTGCAGGGGAGTGTAATGGCCGGAGATACCGGCTCTTACCTCCTTGCCCAGTTCCGGATGCGTATATGTGGTTGTTTTGGGGGGTGCTATTACCATAGAGATGTGAGCTCCTTATTTCCCAATAAGCCTATTTGGCGGCAACTACTTCCTTGATTTCGGGGATTTCTTGCTTCAGGATTCGTTCAATCGCCATCTTCAGTGTCAGGGTAGCCATAGGACAGCCACCGCAGGCACCGGTCAATCTTACCTCAACTGTGCCATCATTGACACCAACCAGCTCCACGTTACCGCCATCACGAACCAGCGCAGGTCGTATCAAATCCAGTACTTCTTCCACCTTCTCTCGCATTAAAATCTCCTTCCTTTTGATAGCAGAGTACTCCCCTGCCAATTAAATCTTACCATAGCCAAGAATAGCTGGTCAATTTGAGGCTATTTTGTGAACCTCACCCCCCTTTAAGCACCCAGAAAAATCAAAGATTTTTCTGGGAACCGCTTTATCCCCCTCTCCTTAAAAAGGGGAGGGGGAGAGGTATTCAGAAGAGGGGCTAGCGCCCCTCTTGGACGCCCCTACCTGCGGAAAGTAGCCGCACTCACCACGCTAAAAATATCTGCCTTTTGCCTAAAAAGTTCAAATAGATTAAGGTTCAAAGTACCGGTTGGGTAATTGGTCTTTTCTTACTGGCTGGCTAAATAATCCTCTACAGATTTTGGAATATCAACTTTGATTGATTCTCTAGATAAAGTTTGTGTTTTAAACTTGTTCAAGGTTTCCTCATCCAATGCATTCATATCTACCCACAACCCGTCATCTCCGTCACCTTGACCAAATCGATACCCACTGATGACAAAGATTTCACCATTATTCAGGACAAATTCAAGGGCTCCACAACCCGTGAAGTCTTCTTTTGGGCTTCTCTCCCTTACTAAAAGTACGCCGTATTGATTTACTCGTTCAATAAAATATGCCTTGGTGGTATCCATTTTGCCTCCCATGAACGCACAGTGCTGTCAAGCTCCGTGCATTCTTTTTATTTTGCTGCCCTTTTAAGGGCTCTCGACCAACCTCCCATTGGTTCCGATTAAACTACGGAACACATCGTTAGATACGATCGGGTCCCAGGCCCCCTATTCTCCTTCAGGGGTGCGGCTCTGGTATACCCGGAGTCCACCAGGGCAATATGAAGGCAGCCTGGAACCACATACTCTATATGACCTCTCCTGGCAAAGCACTCGGTAGATAATAGTCGCCAAGCGGCGGGCAGTAGCAATCTTGGCAGGATTCGGTCCCTTTCTGACTCTGATACTCTGGTAATAGGCTCCGAGTTCAGGATCGCTACGCACCGCAGGCCAGATAGCTTCTACTAGAGCCCAGCGTAGGTATTTGTTCCCCTGCTTGGTCAGCCGGCCATGGAAAGTTCTCCCTCCAGAAGAGAAGGTTGAAGAAATAATCCCAATGTAGCTGAAGAACTTCTTCTCATTAGCAAACCGTCTTATGTTGTCCACCTCGTTAGCAATGAGCACGGCAAAGAACTCCCCTATGCCAGGAATGGTCTCCAGCAGCTTTACCCTCTTGTCTCCGTGGGCTAACTTCTTTACCAGCTGGTCACTCTGGCTAATTCGCTCCTCCAGGGCATCGTAAAGCTTCAACTCCTCATCCAGCATCTCACGGTCTGGTTCCTTAACAGAGATAGTCTTCAGCCAGGCCAGCCCATGGCGGGAGAAAAGCTCTTCGCATGGCCTGGAGTTTGCCTGCTCAGGATAACGGTCTAACAAGTGCCATATCCTGTTCTTTACCATCGTCCTCACCCGGATAAAGAACATCCTCTGCCGGAGGACGTTCCTTGCCTGCCGTGCCGCCTGGGTTGGAACATAAGCCTCAGGCAAAAGGTCACAACGTAATAGGTGTGCAAGGACTTTGGCATCAATCTTATCTGTCTTAATCTTAGCTTCGGCGATTGCCTTGACCTTTAGAGGATGGGCCAGATGAACTTCGTCCACCATCTCCTCCAGCCAGTCATGCATCACTGTCCAGTTCCGGCTGGCTTCCAGCACTGCCGCGCCGTTGCCATTCACCCCGAACTGGGTCAGGAAATCCCTGATTGCCTCCGGCTGGTTGGACACCTGCCCTTGTCCGCAAATCTTGCCTGTCTCATCCATTACTGTCATGTAAGAATATCCCTTGTGATAATCCACTCCAACGTATCTCTTCATTTCGGTGCACCTCCTGACTACATTTTAGGGGTGCACTGTGCGTTCATCTAATTCTCCTTTGACCAATTAGTCATCTTGACTAAATTATAAGTCAAAACAAAATTCTTTGCAAGAACTGACGCTTCTGCTTTTGGACGAGCGGGCACCATCCGTGACGTTCCCCATTAACAGAGGGCTTTTCTTTTTTTGCCAATCTGCCCCAGCCCGGGGGATTAACCATATCACGCTAGGTGGTCAAATTAACCAATAGAGTCTTTTGTTCAATAATGAAGCTGGAAAACAAAAAGCACCTTAAAAACTGAATACGGACAAAGCCAAAGCCTGAACGCTTGCCTCACTTTCAGGGCAACGAAAGGGGGGTAAGTATGAGTTCAAGCGTAGTAGCACCGCCAGCACCAGACGGCGACCATAAGCGACCTCAAGGGCACTGTAGCCGATGCGGTAAAGTCTGGACACTGAAAACAGAGCAGGGCGTGTGCCAGTGGTGCGGTAAGCCAGCAACTTGCCAAAGCTCCACGACACAGCCCCGCTCAATCAAGTCTAGCTCACGGCGAAGGCAAAGGCAAGCCCCAGTCCACAGCAACGGCTATGACCACCTAGAGGGCGAATGGCTTACATACTATAATGTTGCCTCACGCTTCAAGGATAGGGTAAGGACACAGGACAGCGAGGACATACTCCATACCATAATCTTGACCCTAGCCGTAGCCGAACGGAATAACGGACACAAGCCCTTCACGGAAGGCACGATGCACAGGATAGCCAGCCGATGTGTAGCCGACTACTGGAGAGACCACTACAAGCTCACCAACGGCTTAACCTGCTG
>Ga0209102_1000157_pt1 | contig 46275 bp, 45 predicted proteins | sample ConPoolayeHmetaG_FD_185483 | JGI IMG/M metagenome (GOLD analysis project Ga0209102, IMG submission 185483) | Hot spring microbial mat communities from California, USA to study Microbial Dark Matter (Phase II) - Cone Pool mat layer H metaG... ...
TTTCAGCAGGAGCGTATTCTGCATCGCATATATAGCCTTCTGGCGGGTGCATGTAGCCGAAAACTCTGAAGATTAAGCCTTCCGGGGTTATTATGGCGTCGCGGTCCCTAAGCCTTAAACTGGCCAAATGTGTTCTTCCTCGCTTTCCGCTGTTCCAACAACAACCTGATAATGGACTTCGCCTGTTTCGGTTTTCTCGACGCGTTCAAGCATTCCTGAAACCTTGATTTTGTCGCCTTTCCTTGCAACATTCCTGTAACATCCAATCATAGAAACAACGGTTTCGGGAACCATGTCCTTCGTGAGCGACGACTGAGAGTCGGCTGGCTGGTAGTTTTCGATTTTGTAGATTGCTGGGCGGAATATGGCTTCATCGTCATCTTTAACCTTGCAGCGGAATCTGACAGGTTTAATAGGCGTATACTTGTACGCGCCGTATTTTGAAGTAACCTCACTGGGCTTACGAACTGCATTATACATGAAAATTCTGTCCAAGTATCTTCCCTTAAACTGTCTTGCAGCGTCCAAACGATTGTTAAAAACATAGCTTAATTTTCCCTCATTTACAAGCTTGTCCACAGCGGCTTCAACCTTGCGGAAGTTTTGCCCTCCATAAACAACAATGTCAATATCCGACTCTGCACTATGCATGCCCAAGGCGACGGAACCGTGAACACCGAAATCTGCAACGGGAACAGTGGATTCACTGGAAACCAAGCTTATAAAGTCTAAACTCATGCTTTGCAGTTTATCCCGTTTTTCAGCCTTAAGCAAAGAAAGCAGGACCTCCCTTGGAACATAAACAGCCATTACGCGGCTTATGGGTGCACTGATAACCTCTTTCTGTCTGAAAGGACAGAAGTAAACGTAGTCTGGGAAATTTTTTCGAAAAACCTCCAGGAAGGTTTTGTAGTTTTTGGCAGTGTAGAGTTTTTCAGCTCGGAAAAGTTCTGTTTCCCCATATTTCCATGTTCTATCAAGAAGACGAATGTCGAATAGTTCCTTAAACTTCGAGGGAATATACTTTAGAAAGGCGAAAACCCGCCCTTTTGGATGCTCATACCCGAAAACATTAAGTATGAAGCCTTCTTGGGTTACGAATGTGTCGCCGTCCATTGGAGTCCAGTTTTTGGGTTTAGCCGTTTTGAACACACCTTGATAGAATTTCGCTGAGAGTTTAAAAAGTCTAACGTTTAGATTATAGCAATGCTTAAGATTAAGCCGCTGAAAAGACATTTTAAAGGTGCAAAAGTTGGATTTCCAATCACACCCTTACGTGGTATTCCTTCCCGCAGAACAAAAAAACAAAATTTTAAGCGCAATTTTCGGTTCAAGGGCTTCTCTTGACATTTTAAGATTTTCCCTCAAACATGGGATTTCAAATAAAATCTACCAGAAAGACCTCGTGAAAAAACTTTCCTACTCCAACAAGACAATAATTGAAAATTTAAAAGCCTTAACCAAACTTGGAGTTTTAACAGAGGAGATGGAAAAAACAGCGAAAGCAGGCCGCATAGTGTGGGTTAAAGCCTATCAGCTTTCAGACATGGGCAAGTGGTTTGCTTTACTCCTCGCCGAAGAAAAAGAATTATCTGATGAAGAGAAGGCTCAAATACTGCAGAACGTTTTTAGAAGCTACATAAAATGGGTTAAAAACCTTTCAGAAAAACTTCCCATAGAAAAAGCGACGCTTGAAAGAATCTTCAACGAAGAGATGAAAGAATAGAAGGATGCAAAAATGGAAACAACAGTTGTGGCAGTTGTCGGAGGTAAAAACTCTGGAAAAACCGCGACCATAGAAGCCGTAACGAAAGAACTAACAAAAAGAGGCTACAAAGTTGCAGCAGTGAAACACATTCCTGAAAAAGACTTCACCATAGACACGAAGGATAAAGACACCTGGAGATTCGCCCAATCAGGAGCCAAAACAGTGGTTAGCATTGCATCACACGAAATAGCAACAATTGAAAAAACAGATACAAGCAGTTTATCTCTTAAGGAAATTTTGGAAAAATGCAGTGAAAACGACATAGTCTTAATTGAAGGATTTAGAAAACTTTTAGGTAAAAATGAGAAAGTGCCAAAGATTGTGGCTGTAAAGTCTGCAGAAGAAGCCCGTGAAGCCTCAAAAACTTTTAAACCAATAATCGCTTTTACTGGACCTTACTCAACAGCAGAACTCGCTTTAAATGCCCCCTACATAGACATTTTAAGGGAAAGCGCCAAAATCGCAGATATTGTGGAGGAAGTTATAAGAAAAAGGGGTGTTTAGGGAGCGCTGTTTAAATGTGGGGTTTGGAGATTTCATATGGGGGAGAAGGGGAGAAAGGAGAATTCCAAAATCAAGAGAAGCTCTCCAAACCTTTCCACTTTAAGCGCTCCCCTATAGGGCTTTGAAGGCCTCGAACCAGCGGTTGTATAGGGCTAACATGTCAAGGGACACGCTTGGCTTTCTTTCTTCAAGAATTTGCCTAAAATCGCTCATTCTCAGAGATCTCGGTTTAGCAAGCTTATTTGCAGCTTGACCAGATTCAAAGAATTCTCCTATAACCTTCAAGTGGGCTGATTGGCAAACATCTTTAATGTCGCTTCCTGAAAATCCTTCAGAAAGTCTAGCTAACTCGTGGAGGTCAACATCTGGGGCTAAAAGCAGATTGCTCGTGTAATGCTTAAACATCATTAAGCGGGCATGATGGTCTGGAAGCGGTACAAGAATTCTTTTCTGGAAACGCCTGATAAAGGGCCAATCCAAGTCCCAAGGCTTGTTTGTGGCGCCGATAATGTAAACGTGGAGATTTTTACCCTTGTCTATTATTCCATCCATTTCCTTTAGGAACTGGTTTCGCACACGGACTTCTCCGCCGACCTCGCTGGAATGCTTCCCCATCAGGGAATCCAACTCGTCAATGAAAAGTATAGAGGGTTTTTTCTCCAAGGCTGATTTTCGGGCTGATTCAAAAAGCCGCGCGACATTTTGTTCAGCTTCGCCTAACCATTTGGACATCACTGAGGCGGCGTCAACTGAGAAGAATACTGCGTCGATTTCTGTGGCTACAGCGGCAGCTAACAAAGTTTTTCCACATCCAGGAGGTCCAAAAAGCAGAATGCCTCTAGGCCAGCCCAGTGGGAATAGGTCTGGTCTTTGAACAGGGTATACTATGGCCTCTTTTATTGCCTTCTTTGCAGTTTCAAGTCCAACAACTTCTTCCCATTTCACGTTTGGTTTTTCCTTAACGATGAGGTCTTCGTAGCTAGCCTTTTTGGCTTCAGCGGTTTTTTCTCCTTCCACACCTTTACTTTCTGCCTGCGGTTCAGTTGAGCCAATGGCGCCTTGCAACACTTTAATCCTTTCCTGGTAAGCTATGGCCCTTTGAATGTAAACTTTGTTTAGGTTGTAGTCTGGGTAAAGCTGCACAAGTCTCAGAAGAGTTTCTATGGCTTTCTGATACATGGTTATTGCCATTCCCCTTGCACCTTGTTTGTCTAGGCGGACGGCTTCCAAAGCATAGTTTGTGGCTGATTTTTCAAGTTCCTGAGAAGCTTCCATAGGCTTCACCTTCTTGCTTCAATTCTTATTTTACCCCTTGCCCCCAAGTTTTGCAGAGCCCTTTCAATTTCATCATAGGAAGCGTCGAGTTCGCGGGAGCACCGTATCAAATCTATTTCGCCTCCACTCTTTCGTACATACTCTAAGAGGGCATCTTCAAGGGATGGCTTTTCAACTTTTAACGAAACCTCTTGGATTTCAGCCTTTCTGAAAGAAATGAGGTTTTTATGGCGGCTTTCTCCCCCTTCTTCTGCAGTTTCCTCGCCTACAGTCTGGGAGCATGAGGCTGCCAAAGCAACCATCTGCTTAATATGCGCTTGTGCCTGTTCCAGTTTTGGAGCTTCCTGCTTAGCGGGCGGTTCTGGAAGCGTTTCAGCCAATCTCTTCTCCAAAAAGCTTGTGACTTCTTCGAGGATTTGTTCTCCCGCCGGTGTTACTCGGTCCACTGGAATTATTACTTCGTCGGTGGATATTCTTGTAGAACATATGGTTTCGCCTATCACGTTGTTAATTTCGCTGATTTCCGAGGAGACCTCTGGAAGAATATCGAACAGCTGTTTTGAAACGCTTTGAAGAGTCTTCAACGCAGGTTTTAGGTCTATGACTATGTCGCTTAACTCTCTAACTGTCTCAAGCCTGAGAATAACCCTTTCTATTGCAAGCTCCACTTGTTGGAGAAAATTGACTAGTTTTCGAACCTCTGCCAGCTCGTTTGCACATATCGCGGCTCTCTCCTTATTGTTGGCTTTTAAGGCGGTCACACATGTTTGGAAAAGGTTTTTGTCCCTTTCCTTCAGCCTCATAGATGCTTGAACCACTTTGTACTGCTGGACTCTCAGTTTTTGCACCGAACTAACTATCACCTCTCGTAGTGGTGGAGGGCTTGTGGTGAAAGGGTTTCTTATTTCAGCTCCCTCCGCCCGCTACGCAGTCAGCCTTAAATGTTTGATTCGTCTGCTTCTTTCACGTAAACTACTACTGGCGGCTCCGGCAGAGTTGGAGATGGGGGAGTTGGGGTTTCCAAGGCAGCAGATACTGCAACGTTTTTATGCGGTGTCTCTCCTAGAAGAATATTTGAAAGCTTGTTCTTCATGCTTTCAAGGTCTGTTTTCTCGATATTGGCTTTTTTCAAGCAATCTTGTATGGTTGAGAAGGCTGTTTGGTAGGATTGGTCATCAATTTCTCCTATTTCATGTTCCACTTCTAGGTGTACCAGCGCGTAGTTTAATTCCCTAATTTCTTGAGTGCATCTTTCGATTTCCTTATCAATCTTTTCCATTAAAGATTGAGCTTCGCTTTTCAGCTGGTTTAAGGCGCCTTCAAAACTGTTGTGTAAGTCTTCATATACTTCAGGAGAAATCTTCTTCTTTTCCAGAAGATCCTTTAAAGCCTGGTCTTTACGCCATATCAGCGGAATCTTGTCGCAGAAATTGGATGTTTCCATTTTAATTTTTGAAAGGAAGACTGCTTCGGAGCCTTCAACTTTTATGTTATCGGCGGGATGTTTTGCAAATCGCCCGTCGCTTTGTCTAATATAAACTGAGTCTATTCCGCCGTTGGGTTTTACGGCGAAGGATGCAACTTCACCTATTACGCGTCCATACTCGTCTTTTACCTCTTTACCGAGAGATAAAAAAAGATTGGGGTCTTGCGGCATAAGGCATTTCTCCCATTTCAGTTTACGACGTTTCAGTTGTGGACTTTTCGCTTAACGGCACCGAGGGTATTCCAGCTGGAAGCTCTGGGAACTTCTCCTTAATTTTCTGTTCTGCCACAGCTGCAGCTTCTGTAAGTATTTTTTGGGCGTCTTCGTTAGCTGTATCAAAGTTTATCGTAAGCCCTGTGCTTTGCCCAGCCTCCACTATTATCCCGCTTAATAGATTGCCGATTTGCCCCAACTCCCTTTCCGCCTCAGGGAAAATGTTAGCCATTCCGGTTTTTACTGCTCTGAGGACGCTTACTGCAGGGCCAAGGGTTGAAACTACGTCTCCAAGCTCTGATACAGTGCGCAAGCGTAATACGATTTGTTCAAGGGCAAGTCTAGCATGCATTATCATTTTTTCCATTTTCCTTATCTCAGCCAACTCGTTTGCGAAAACGTTTGCCCGAGCCATGTCATGCTTTGTATAGGCATCAACGATCCTTGCAAATATTGACTTGTCTCTTTGACTGAACCTTTCACTCGCCTGATCTAACTTCTGTATCTGCAGCTCTATACGTCTAACAGCCATGTCAAGCCGTGGCTTCAATGGACCTGGAGGCCTAACAGCCTCTTTGATGCGCTCAGTGAATGGTTGCTCTTCATTCCTCTCTTCCCATCTTTTAGCAAATCTTTCTGACAATTTGATTCCTCCGAAAAGAGGCTAAACGCTTAAACAAATCTTATACATTGTTAATATGCTGGAAATATCCACGTATATACGTAGAGATATATAGCCTCTGGAAAACCGTTTTGAGCTTTAATTTTCCAGTGAAAAGATGTGCTTGCTGTTTTCTCGAGAATAGACAAAAATGTGTAAGTTAGACTAAAAAGAGGCTTAGAATCCAAATCTAGGCTAGGTGAAAAAATGGGCGAAAGGTTAAAGATATTCGTGTTTGTCGCAATCCTGGGGTTTATCGCAGGCGTCATCGCTGAACTAACAGCAGAATACGTGATTCCAGCGCTCATAGCAATACTACCCGCCTTCTTCAGCGCAAAATACATTCTTTCAGGGCTGGCAGGCGCGTTCCTAACACTAGTCCTCGTAAGCATATGGGCCTATGTCACAGGACCCCGAGAAACTTAACGAAAACACCCCTTACCACTTTTTACTTCCCTAGATTTTGTAGCGAAGCTTGTGTTTTGGACTCAGGAGCGGAAAAAACAATCATCCCTTTTTCATCGTACCTCGATTTCCTCATCGTCCAACAAACATAAAATACAACAAAATTATTTATGTTTTAATAAGCCTTTGCGGCGATCACGCGGCGGGAAGGAATAGCCATGGATATAGCTAGCGTGGAAAGATATCGTTCAAGACTTGAAAAGGCTTCAAGCTACGGCGAAATATGGGAGGTTGTCAAGGACACTGTAGCCTATTCTTTGAATCAGCGTAGAGCTGGAATGATGCTTTTCCTAGATGATTTATCCATACAATTGGGCGCTTACCACCCCATTGGAACAAACAACATCATATTAAATAGGGTTTTGGTTCAAGCTATCGAAGCCTCAACTCAGTCAAAACGTGTTGTCAACGCGTTAATCTATAATCTGCTTCTCCACGAGTATCTTCACGCCTTAGGACACCTTTCAGAATTAAAGGTTAGGAGGCTGGTCTACCAAGTTGCGAGGGAATGTTTCGGCGAAGATCATGTGGTTACTGCCATTGCAAGAAGCAGTCCATGGGCTCTGCTTAAAGGAATACCTTTGGACAAGGTTAAAGCTTCTGAACGGGTATTGGAGATAGTTAAAGACTTTGAAAGGGCAGATCGAAGCTATATAGTTTAGGGAATTACACGAATTCTTAATAAAGTGTACAGTTTAAACATTTTTCGCTGGTGCCAACCGTGGTTGAAGAGGATTCTAAAGGGTTGAGACTTAAACCTACTTTAGGGCTGTTTGATGCTACAGCTATAAGCGTTGGGGCAATAGTAGGCGCTGGCATATTCGTTGTAACGGGCATTGCAGCGGGACTGGCTGGTCCAGCCTTAACAATTTCCATGGTTATTGCCGCCGTCATCTCCTTGTTCACAGCCTTGAGTTTCGTTGAGTTGACAGCGTGGCAGCCCAAAGAAGGAAGTATTTATGAGTATACGTATCAGCTTATCTCGCCTTTTGCGGGTTTTTTAACGGGATGGATGTGGATAATATCGAATACCTTTGCCGGCGCCGCAGTTTCTCTTGGCTTCGCCAACTATCTCTGCGCCTTGTTTCCAGTCCTTCCGTCCAATTGGGTTGCAGCCTTCCTCTGTATACTTTTCACTGTGCTTAACTTTTTTGGAATACGCCAGTCAGCCCTCTTAAACAACATTCTAGTGGCAGCCAAACTATCCATACTTGGGCTTTTCGTGGTTTATGGTTTAATGTATGTAGACTCTTCAAATTTTGCCTCTTTCAACCCTCTCCAGTTAGGCGTTCTTTCAGGAGCATTTTACATTTTCTTCGCTTATGGAGGTTTTGCAAGAGTTGCTGTGGTGGCAGAAGAAGTTAAAGACGCAAAAAGAAATGTCCCTCGAGCCATATTGATTTCTTTGGCAATCTCAACGATAGTTTACATTTTTGTCGGTTTAGTGGCTGTTGGACTTATAGGGGCGCCTAAACTTGCGGAGTCAAACTCGCCTTTAACAGAGGCCATAAGCGCCACTGGAAACAGCCTTGCAGTTTACACGGTTTCCGCTGGAGGATTAATTGCAACAGCAAGCGTTCTGCTCACATCCATCTTGGGAGTTTCCCGCATGGCATACGCCATGGCGAGGAGAAAAGATTTGCCGCAAGCTCTGAATAAGCTGCATCCGGAGTACAACACTCCTTATTATTCAATTTGGATTTTAGGTGCTGCTATGGCTTTGCTTGTCTTGTTTGTAGATATAGCAAGGGTTGTAGCTGTAAGCACTTTTGCGCTGCTTTTCTATTACACTTTGGCGAATGTTTCCGCACTGCGGTTAAAGGTAGAGAATAGGGTTTACCCGAAAATCGTGCCATTTTTAGGCGCAGCCACTTGCATAACGCTTTTGGCCTTTACGCTTTCAGCTTCGCCGCACGCGTGTATTGTAGGGGTTGGAGTGTTAACAGCAGGCGCCGTATACTATTTGGTTAAAAAGATTTTCACTTGACGCGTTCCAAATTTTTGAAGGAGAAATGCTTAACCACATCCACGTTTAAAGAGGATACGAAGCTTTTGAAAAATGAAATATTTGAACCGAATAAACTTTTAATTCCGTGGGTAAATTCTGAAAGGTCTGTTAAACTTTTATGAACGGAAACCAAAAGCAGAGTATTCCCCCCTAAACCTTGGCCGAATCCGGCAAAGAGTATTTTCGGGCTTTTAGAAATCCATTCGTTAAATTCTTGCGTCATGTTTGCTGTTATGAAGTTTAGGGCCAGGATTTCGAAGCCGAGTTTTTCAAGGGCGGGCATAACGGTGTATTCGCGTATATACTCTTGTTTTTCAAGGGTTTTTCGCATTCGCGTTATCGTCGGCTGGGAAACGCCTACAACTTTTGCAAGCTCCCTATCGCTTCTCTTGGAATCCTTCATCAACTCGTAAAGTAAATCTATCATTTTTTGCTTTGCCATAGCCTACGAATAACAACCCACTTGCATAAAAATTTTCTGCTAGACTACTTTTTTTCTTTTCTTTTAAGCATATTTTCAAGTATGGGACGCAGTTTCTCGTTTTCTGCTTTGATTCTCTCTTTGCCTAACGTGTTCATCTGCTCAGTCATTTCGCGAATAAGCTCTGCAAATTTTACGCCTTCAGCCGCTGAAATGTATTCGACGCGGAACCTTTCCGGGCTTAAGCCTAGTTTATGCAGCATGGGTGCCAAAGCATCCATTCTGGCTTTCATTTTCCAGTTTCCACTTATATAATGGCAGTCGTAGGGCAGGTGGCAAGCCGCCACCAAAACCATGCCTGCTCCAAGCCTAAATGCTTCAAGTACAAAGTCGCGGTCAACCCTTCCAGAACACATGACTCTTATGGGGCGTATTATAGGCGGATACTCGAAGCGGCTTGTTCCCGCGAGGTCTGCTCCCGCGTAACTGCACCAGTTGCAGAGGAAAGCCAAAATCTTCTCTTCAGGATTCTTTTCCAAGGCTGTTCTCAACTGTGCCAATATTTGGGCGTCTGTGAAGTGCATCTGCTGAATAGCGTCTGCCGGACACTCGGCAACGCATGTTCCGCAGCCGTGACACATGGCCGTTATGACTTGTGCAGGCTGCTTCTCTTCAGCTTTTATTGCCCCATATGGGCAGCGTTCAGCACATATACCGCATTTTGTGTTGACGTTTCGGCACTTGCTCGGGTCAACAACAGCGATTATGGGTTCAATTTTCCACTTCTGTTTCGAAAGTACAGTCGCCGCTCTGGACGCGGCACCGCATCCTTGGGAAACACTGTAGGGTATGTCCTTCGGCCCTTGACATGCCCCAGCTAGGAATATGCCGTCTGTAGGCGCGTCTAAAGGCTTAAGCTTCGGGTGACTCTCCATGAAGAAGCCGTCTGCGCCTCTTGTTAGGTTTAGTATTCGCGCAATTTCCTCTGTGCCCTTCTTGGGTATGGCTGCCGTTGCCAAAACAACCATTTCAGCTTCAACTTCTATTGGCATGCCCAAGTTCGCGTCTTCAGCATGTATTATGAGGTTTTTTGTTTCCGGAACCTCAAATATGCGGCTTACCCTTCCGCGGATGAAGTTTACGCCAAGTTCCCTTGCTCTCTGATAAAACTCTTCAAAGCCTTTAAAGTTGGTTCGCATATCCATGTAAAAAACGTAAACTTCCACATCTTCCTTGTATTTCTCTTTAAGCTGAACCACATGCTTAAGCGTGTACATACAACAGAAATTCGAGCAGTATGGATACTTGTTTGTGTCCCGCGAGCCCACGCATTGGATGAAGGCTACACTGTGGGGTTTCTGCCCATCAGAAGCCCTAACAACCTTTCCGCCAGTAGGCCCAGCCGCTAGAATGAGCCTTTCAAACTCGAGGGATGTCAGCACGTTTGTGTATTTGCCGTATCCGAAAAGCTGATTGTCATAGGGCAGGTAAATATCATAGCCTGTCGCAACAATTATTGCGCCTACTTCAAGCTCGATTTCCTCTGGTTTTTGGTCAAAGTTTATGGCTTGCCTCGCTCCGCAAGCGTCTACGCATTTGTAGCATTCGATGCAGTAATCCTTATTGATTGTGTAGAGTAGGGGAACGGCTTGGTCGAAAGGCACTGATATGGCTTTTCTCACGCCTAAACCCATATCCCACTCGTTAGGATATTCGATGGGGCAAACATCTTTGCATTCGCCGCAGCCAGTGCAGTTTTCATCTATGACATAACGCGGGTTTTTCCTAATCCTAACCTTAAAATTGCCTATGAAACCGCTGACGCTTAGCAAGCCTGCATAGGAAATTATCTCAATGTTTGGATGCCTTCCCACATCAACCATTTTTGGGCCTTCGATGCATATGGAACAGTCCAGTGTTGGGAAAGTCTTGTCTAACTGTGCCATGTGGCCGCCTATGCTTTCACCCTTCTCGAGAAGGTAAACCTTAAAGCCCATTTCAGCCAAATCCAAGGCCGCGTTCATTCCAGCTATGCCGCCGCCTATAACCAGCGCCTTGTTGGTGACTGGAACCTCGAGGGTTTGAAGGGGCATGAGTAGCCTAGCCTTTGCCACAGCCATTTTTATCAAGTCTTTAGCCTTTTCCGTAGCCTCTTTAGGAGTGCTTGGGTGGCACCATGAAGAAAACTCGCGGATGTTCGCCATCTCAAAAAGGAAGGGGTTTAAGCCAGCCTCTGAAACTGTGCGGCGGAATGTGGGTTCATGCATCCGCGGCGAACACGCAGCAACGATAACACGGTTAAGCTTATGCTCTTTTATGCCTTTTCTAATCTCGTCCTGTCCAGGGTCTGCACACGTGTAACGGTTGTCTTTAACGTAAACAACATCTGGCAGCGTTTTCGCATACTCCACAAGCTCTTTTATGTCGATTACGCCTGCTATGTTTAGGCCGCAGTGGCATATGAATACGCCTATGCGCAACTCTTCGGGCTTATTTTGGCTCTGAGTCTCTTTCTGGGCCATTTTACGCTACCACCCCTTTATATTTGAAACGTTTTTCAACGGATTCCGCGGCTTTGCTAGAACCTTTAGCCTTCAACTCCTTAGTTATTTCAAGGGGTGAAGCCAACCTTTCCAGAGCCTTGTTCCAAGCTCCGGAACGAATAGGCGTGTGTAATATTTTAGTTCTCTTGAGCTCTAGGGCTTCGTTAACTGGGCAGACTACTTTGCAGGCTCCACAGTAAACGCAGAAAAGCTCGTTTACATGAACCTTATTATCTTTTTCAGAAAGATAAAGCGCTCCAGTTATGGGGCAGACATCAAGGCAGTCTTTGCATCCTTCCGGACACTTTTCCGAGTTTATCTGTATCTTTCCATAAAAGCTCTTTCGCACACGAATTAGGCCTTTTGGGCATTTGAATTCGCATACTCTACAGGTGGGACAGCGCTCTTTTTCAATATCCACCTTAACCTTAAGCCATTCTCTCTCAAGCGGGGTTAAAGAGTTTAGGTCTTCCACGACTCTTCCATCAGCCGTTAACTTTGTAACCTTGATGAGGTTTAGGGGACATGCCTCCTCGCATTCCACACAGTCGGCGGGACATTTGCTTGAATCCACCTGTATATCGCGGATTAGCTGTGGAAAACTCTCTTTTTCAACGACGGACAAGGCATGGTCCCCGTTTACAGTGACTTTTATTGCACCGTAGGGGCATAGTATGTCGCATATTCCGCAGAAATTACACTTTTCCAAGCTTATGTCAACCTTCGCGTGCTGTGCTTTACCATCCATGGTTTTTGGCTGCTTTTCAAGTTTAATGGCTTCTTTTGGGCATGCGAAACTGCAGATTTCACAGCCTACACATAAGCCTCTGTTAAGGGTTAACTTGTAATTTTTCACATGTAAAATCCATTCCAGAGTTAAAGCTTCAGCAGTTTCTCTTTTCAAAGTTTTCAAGGGCATTCATGAATCACCAAGCCCACATGGTTCAATACGTGAAACTCCGGTGAAGAGTATAGTTCTAACATTTTGCTTTCATATATAGTTTAAGCAGCCTTCACGTGAAGTTTAATGTTGAATTTTTGTGCAAACCCCCACGTAGCATTTTAGGCGTTTATCGCCGTCTCTAATTTCAATCACATTTAAGCTAAGTTTACGTAAAAGCCCTTCAAAAACATCTTGTGGAAACTTTTTCTTCAACCCAGTAACAACAATCACTGCGCCTTTTCCAGCAACCCTCTTGGCTTCAACTAAAGTTTTTTCAGGGTTAGGCATATTCTGAATCAAAGTTATGGCGAAAACATGGCTAAAAATAGAGTCCTTAAAAGGCGTGTGGTCTGCGTCAGCCAAAACCAAATGCATATTACGGAATTTTTCTGAACGCCTTTTCGCCTCAGCCAAAATTTTCCTTGAAATATCCAGTCCAACAACCATTCCCGCTTTATCGGCGATGTAATTGAAAAGCAAGCCTGTTCCGCAGCCCATGTCCAAAACTAAACTGTTCTTTTCCACCTTTAGGCTTCCCATGATTTCTAAGGCAGCTTCAATTTTCGCCTCTTGTTCTTCCGCGTAACGCATGTCGTAAATTTGCGCTGTCAAATTGTAACGGCGCATTACGCCGCGTTTTTGGCTCCACTCACTCATATGGGCTCTTCAGAAATCTTATGTATTAAAGAGACTTCTAAACTATTTCGGCGAAAAATGTGTCAAATTCCAAGCCTTTAACAGTTTCAGTTAGTCCAAACATGGATGAAGCAGAAAAAATCGTTAAGGAGGCGATTTCTCAACATAAAACGCTGCTTGTGGTTGGCAATTGTTGGGTGCATTATTTTGGAAGGGCAAGTTCTAAGCTTGAGCCTGGGGAACGCATACTAATAGTTAAGGAGGACGGTTCCCTGCTTGTCCACCGTTCAGTGGGCTATGAACCAGTTAACTGGCAGCCTCCAGGATGCATATTCCACACCCAAGTAAAGGGGAGTGTATTAGAGATTCATGCGGTTAGGCGAAAGCCGCCAGAATCTGTTAAAGTGTTTTTTGACAAGATTCTCATGGTTTCAGCCCTAAGCCTCGCGGATTCTGGAGAATTCGCCTTATATGCAAGTGAAGAAGACATGCATAAAGCCCTTCTCTTAGAGCCTTCGCTTTTGGAGGAAGGGTTTACACCCATAAGCTATGAGAAGAAGGTTGAACCTGAGTTTGTGGATGTTTACGGCGTTGACAAGAACGGTCGGTTTGTTGTTGTCGAGATTAAACGTAAGACCGCCGGCAAAGAGGCTGCCCTTCAGCTTGCAAAGTATATTGAGGCGATTAAAAGTAGAACAAACCGTGAAGTGCGCGGAATCCTAGCGGCGCCAAACATAGCCAGAGATGTTCAAAGGCTTCTTGAAACCTTGAAGCTGGAGTTTAAGCCCTTAAACCCTAAAAAATGCACTGAAATCTTGAAAAAGGTTGAAACTAGGCGGCTTGAAACTTTTTTCAAAGGGAGAGACGCCTAAATGATTAGGGAAATTGTGCCCTTAGCTTTTGACAGTTTTGGCGTCCGTTCCATGGCAACCTTTGTTGAAACAGACGACTTGAAAATTTTAATAGACCCTGGGGTTTCTTTAGCGCCAGTACGCTATGGTTTAGAGCCACATCCCCTAGAATGGCAGAGGCTTGACGAAAAATGGACGGTTATAAAGCAGTATGCCAAGGAATCCGAAGTGCTTATTGTCACACATTACCATTATGACCATCATGACCCAGACTATCCGGAGCTCTACAGCGGAAAAACAGTTTTCATAAAACATCCGACACAGAACATAAACAGAAGCCAAAAAGAAAGGGCTACTCTCTTCCTAGAAGCAATAAAAGGTCTGCCGCAAAAGTTGGAGATTGCGGATGGAAAAAGCTTTAAGCTGGGCAAAACACGCATAAACTTTTCGAAGGCTGTTTGCCACGGCACAAACCCACGTCTAGGCTACGTAACAGAAGTAAGCATAAAAAGCAACAGTGAAAAGTTTCTTTACACGTCTGATGTTGAAGGTCCTTCCCTTGAAGACCAAATAGGATTCATTTTAGAAGAGAAGCCAGACACCCTATTCGTCGACGGCCCAATGACTTACATGCTTGGATACCGCTACTCGTTCAAAAGCTTGGAAATATCCAACAAAAACCTTGTAAGAGCCATAAAAGAAACAAGCCTCCACACCATGGTTTTAGACCACCATTTCCTCCGTGATTTGAACTATAAAATGCGGATAAAACCAGTTTACGAAGAAGCAGAAAAACGCGGGGTTAAGATTATAACCGCGGCTGAGTTTTCTGGAAGAAAAATTGAGATGCTTGAAGCTTTAAGGAAAGAGCTCTATGCAAAATACGGCGAAAAAGAGTTTGAGGCTGAAAGGCGACAGCTAAAAGAAGAGTAACTCATCCTAGACGAGAAGCACAGCCAGTATTCCGCTTAGGAATACTCCGTCGAATGTTCCCGCTCCGCCTATGCTTGCTATTTTGGCTCCAAGCTTTGGAATTCGGTGCAGGTTAGTTATATCCGCACCTATCAACGTGCCAAGCACTCCTGAGGCATAGGCTACGACGGCCGGCGCGCCTGAAGGCAAAAGATAAGCAACAAGCGCAGCTGCTAAAGGCGGAACAAAGGCTGGAGTGGCTATGCCTAAACCTTTCACAGGCCTTGCAACTAAATGCGTCACTGCGGCAACTATGAAAATTCCAGCTAAAGCGTAAAGCAGTGCTGAAGGCACTTTCCAAAGAAGGTAGATAGACACCAGCGTTGGGATTAGGGCTCCGCCCACATTTATGGCAACAACTGTTGTGAACGCCTCATAGTCAAACTGGGGAACTCTGAAAACTATGCCGAAGAAGCTTATGTACTCTTCCTTAACTATTGGAATTACAGCCTTAAGCCTTAGCAACGGAATATTAACGTAGCTTCCAACGAAGGTTGCCACAAGGATTAGAATAGCCATCTGGGAGCTAAAACCAATTTGCCTAAAAGCAAGGCCAACCGCGCCAACAAAAAGTAGGCCTACAATCAAAACTAGTATTAGAAAAAGTATTGTGAATATTTGGTAGCTATGGGGACAGTACACTGTTCTTCTGCTCAAAGAACGGCACCACAACGCCATTGCCATTTTACGGTAGAATTATAAAAGACTTGCTGAAATTTATAGGCATAAGAAGGAAAAATTAAATAACAAGTTTAGATGGTTTGGCTTAAGGCGTTCGCGTATGAACATTTGGAAAAATATTCCATGCGGCGATAAACCTCCAGAACTTTTAAACATGGTGGTGGAGGTTGTCGGCGGCTCAAGGGACAAATATGAATTCAACATTGAGTGGGGAGAATTCGTCTTAGACCGCATAATACCATCGTCCGTCGTGTTCCCAGTGGAGTATGGGTTTGTTCCGCAGACATGGTTTGATGATGGAGATCCTCTTGACATAATGGCTTTAAGCTACGAACCCCTTGAAGTGGGGTGCATAGTGAAAGTCAGAGTAATAGGCGCATTAATAGTTGAAGATGAAAACGGCATAGACCCCAAAATATTGTCTGTACTCGTCAACGACGCAAGATTTGATGGATACAAAGACATCAGCGATGTTCACCCTCACAAACTTAGGGAAATTCAAGAATTCTTTGAAACTTATAAACGGTTGGAACCTCACAAATGGGTGAAATTTAAGGAGTGGAAAAACGCCAAAGAAGCAAAAGAAATCGTAAACTACGCGATTAAGCGGTTTAAAGAACTCAACTTTAAATGACCCTTAAAGACAATGACTGTTTAAGTCAGCTTTTGACTGAAGTTGGCGAACTCTTTTTCTGAAAGCCAACCTTCAAATTTCAGTTTTTCCAATCCATTTTTGATTTCTTCCCTTGCAGAAGCGCCTTTTAGCAGGTTAGCCTTATCACCAGCTTCGTAGATTTCTCTTGCAAATGCAGCGTCCCTTTCAATTAAAGCCGGAAGTCCCTCAAGCAGCGATGTTACCGCTTTAAACCTTGGAACTAAAAGCTGCTTAACCTTAGCCTTTCCCAGCGCGCCTTTAAGTTTTGCAATAAAGCTCATGCTGTTTGCAACCGATGGTGGAAAAACCATGTAACGCTTTTTCGTCTCAAACTGGTAACAAGCCAAGTAGAATGGAATGTAAACCAAATTTGCTGTTTTATATTTCTGCTGAATCCCAAGCTTGTCAATGTTTATGAGGTCTGCTTCCCTCAATTTTACCACATTGTTTATTTGTTGAATTATATTGGCTGTTAAACCTTCAAGCCTTTCTATCTCCTCTTCGTGAATTTGAATTTTGGCATCTCTTGACGATTCAAGTTCAAGCAAATCCCTTTTTGCCTCTTTGATTCGTGCTTCCCACTCAGATCTTAACTTGAAGGTTTCAAGGGATTTGCTTTCCTCAACCGCCTTTATCCTTTCTTCAACAGCCTCAATCTGCTTCTCGACTTCGGAAAGCTCTTTTTTGGTTTCATTAGCTTTCTCCTTCCATTTTCTCTCTCCGACAACATCGTTGTTGGCGGCGCAGGTTTTGGCTTCTATGTTGCACCGCTCAATCTTTTTAATGGCTTGCTCCTTCAGTTTTTCAAGTTTCACCTGTTCTTTTTGCAATGGAAGAAACTGCGCCTCAAACTTTTTAGTTAACTTTACTATTTGCTCATCATACTCCTCGTTTATACGCTTGAGTTTGGGAGCCACAACTTCTTCCTGCTTTTTAATTTTTTCACCGAACTCTTCTTTAATTGCCCTAACCTCGCCTCGTATCGCCTTAACAAAGTTTCGGGTTGTTCTGCTAAGCTGTTTCATGCTTTCATGAAGAAGGGCAATGTCTGTTTTGAAGTCTGATTTAAGTTTTTCAAGCTCTTGAATTGTTGCCATAATCGCCGTTTCATCGATTAGTGAAGGTAAAAACACCATTTTAGGTGATGATTCCTCTGCTTCCATGGCTTCTGAAAGGTACTGGTCAAATTCGCCGAGAAAAGCTTGTTCTGAGATTAAGGCTTCAATCATCATTGTCTTTTCTTCGCTGGGCACTTGGAAGTAGCTTAAATGGTCTGAAAGAAAAGCCATGTAAGTTTCCATAGCCCTTGAACTTCTCTGCATGTTTTCAAGGAAAGGTTTAGCCTCTGGTATATCTCTATAATTTAGGGGGTGATTTTTCGTTTTTAAACCGTCAAAAATTAGGTTCAGCCTATTCCAGGGGACAGGCCAGATCGGATAAGAGAATTTTGTTAAGAAAGCGATTTCCTCTTCAGGCTTCTTTAATATGAAGCCTCCACCCTTTTGCCTTTCTAGCTCAACGAAACAATAAAGGGATGCCTTTTCCATTTCATCCATGAAGGGCTCGGTGCGATTTTCAGCTAAAACTGAAAAAGGAAGAATCAGTTTTGAAGTTTTCTGGGACAAGAGTTCACCATTACTAAATGGTGACTGAATTGATTTAAATATCTTGCCACGAAAATCCTTCAGCATTCTCGCTTATTTGATTGGCGTGAAATAAAAACTCGTCGTTCCATGAGTTGAAAATTGAAAAAATGGGGATTTTAGGCGAATTATGCTTGCTTTTTACTTCTTTTTCTTTGCCTTCCCCTTTTTCGCTTTTGCTTTGCTAGCAGTCACGAACGCAACCTCAAACCTATAATCGTGTGCAATTTATTTAAAAAATTTTCTATTCGCCAATAAATATCGACGCACTTTCTAAGACATGCCAATTTATAGACAGCAAACCGTTAAAAACCGTTGTTCAGTCTAGAATGGCAAAATAGGTGCAGAAAATTGAGCAAAAGCGTGTTTAAAAGGTTTCAAACTATTTTTTGCTTTTTCGCTTCAATAATGGGATGCCAACAGTTGCTATGATGGCAGTTGCCAGAATTACTAAGACCGCAATGTTGACGTAAATGGGATATAGCGCTTGGAAAATTGGATTTTCATCAGCGTATTGCATCGGCAGAGTTGCCAACACAGCAGCAGCCAAGCCTCTTGTAAGCATCACACTCATTATTGGACGTTCTGCAGCAAGTTCACTGCAACGTGCAGTTGCTATTTTCACGGCGCCAAACCTAGCTAGCAACAAAATAAGTGAAAGAATTACTCCAACTATGACTATTTTAATTTCGCTTATTGTAACTATTAGGCCTATATAAACAAAGAAAAATGTCCTTAAAAGAAAAGCTATTTCAGATTCAAACCTTTTTAATCCAACGTCGATGACTGTGCTTGACGGCCTCTCCATTCTGAGGATTCGGTAAATTTCCTTTTCGTTACCCAACACTATACCAAAAAGTAGGGAACATAGGGAGCCACTGCCGCCTAAAGATTCAGAAAAAGCGTAAGCCAAAAGTACAATGGCTAAGGTGAGCATGTAGGCATACGACGCCTTTGCAATTCTTTTCAATATGCTCAACCACACCAGCCCAAAAATTATTCCAAGCACTATACCTGTGGAGAATCTGCTTGCAACCGACTGCCCAATTGTGATTAAGTCCACTGATCCTTTCAACGCTATGTCTATCGCCACCAACGAGAAAACTATGCATAATATGTCGGTTATGGCAGATTCCAAACTTAGGATTGTGGAACACTTTTCGCTTACATGGATTCTCGAAGCCAGAGAAACCACTACAATGCTACTGCTGCCTCCAAGAATTGTTCCAAACAACAAGGAGTACACTATAGGCGCTTCTGGAATAACTAGAAACGCCATGAATAGAGTTGTAGCAATAACGCTCATTCCAAAGCCCAGCACTGCGAGAATTGCGGCCCTAGGGCTTTCAGCGAAAACACGGTAGAGGTTCATAGCCATTCCACCATCAAAAAGGATGAAAACTAATGCTAGCGCTGCCAGGTAAGGAGCCAAATTCATTATGGAGGCAGCATCTACCAAACCACCAACGGGTCCGATGATTATGCCTAATATTATCAGCAAAATCATGTCTGGAAAAGTTGTACGCTCAAAAAGGTAATTGCCAAAAAACCCTATAACAATTATTGAACCAGCCAATATCAATGCTAAGGTAACCGGATCAAGCATTTTCAAACACTTTTCTACATCTATCTACTTCACAGTTTAAAAATTTTTTAAGAAGCAGAGGTTTTACCAGATTTTATCCACTTTTAAATATGTCAAGTATCCAGCTACGCCATAAAAGGGGAAGAAGAAAAATTCAATGATGTTACCAATTTTGAGGGGGAATTTTATAAACGCGAGAAACCCCACTAGGAGGAGGAAACATCCGTAAACCGCAAGGGATTTGAAATTATGATAGGTTTCAGTTGTCCTCAAACTTAGGCGTATCCCAGAAAACAAAACCCAAACCAGCAGCGGCGCAAACAATAAAAGGGCATATTTCTTATACCAAGGGAGATCTTCATTTTCCTTTTTTCGCTTCTTTTCTGTGGATAGACGGTAGATCTGGGAGGAAAATGCTATAGAAGAAAACCAGTAAACCCCACAGCATGGAGCCTAAGGCATTTTCGCCGAGGAAATAAAACTCCGCGAACACGTAAAGAAGACTTATGGGCAAAATTACCCACTTAAACACTTTAACCGACGAGCGAACATGCTCATGTGTTTCCTCTTCAATGCGCCAAATAGGAAGTTTAGACCTAATTTTCCATTTATACTCTTAAATGAGTGAAGAACAAAGCTGAAAAGTGCGTTATAAACCATTTTAAGAAAGCCCTTAACCAGAGACATTTAACGGCACATCACCAACCAAATCCCAACATTCTTATTTCTAGCTTCAATCTTTTAATTATCGCTTACACTTTAAAACGTGCATCTTTCAGCAAGCTGTCAATGCTTTTCCAAGAAGTCTGTTATTCTCTTTTGAAGGAGCGCGTTTTTCAAAAGCTCACTTCTCATTATCCATCGCCGAATAGGTATTTGGAACCTGCTTGCAACAAATTTTAAAGCTTCATCTAAAGTTTTAAAGGTAAATGGCTTCTGGCGCATGGCATTTCTAACATTCTCCCTTACCTGCCAGACGCCGACGGGCATTATATAGCCTGGATGCGCCTCTCTGAGGACTATGACTGTTGCTTGGCGTTGTTCTTTAACGAGTTGCTCGCATATAGCCAAACGTGCGGCATAATAGCATCCGCCGATTTCCGCGTAGGTTGTTCTTCCCTCATAGCCCTCCCAGTCGGAATACATTACAACGCCTCTGCCATGGGGATTCCAAACGGTGCCTGGATACCATGCCTCTATGGCTTCGTAACTCCATGCCCTTGGAATCATTAAAACTTCGAAAATATTGTCTAAATAGCGGGATTCGTAAACGCGGAATTCGCTTATTTCTGGAAAAGTCTTAACCTTTTCCATCAAATCCTTTGAGAGTATGCTGTCGACGGCTGTTATGCTCCAGCGGGTAGGCACAAGACGTCTATTCTTTTCTAAGCCAAAAGCGCCGACGCTGAAGGCTCGCTGAAGTTTAGTCACTAAAACACCTTTGCTGTAAAGCTCTAGAACGGCTTCTGCAGCCTTCAAATCCGTGTCGCTGTAAGCCTTTTCTATATGGTGGTCCCAGCTGGCGTTTCCAACGCGTAAGTCGCGTATGGGTGCAGAAGGTCCGAAAGGTTGAACCTCGTCGTCTAAAACTATGAAGCCTCTCGGCTTCTTTTTCAAAAGAAGTTCAACGTCCACGGGGTTAACAGCCAAAGCAAGTTCACGGGTTTTCTCAATTATTTTTCCAGCTTTCTCAAATTTTTGCACGTGAACACGGTGCTTGCCGCGTATAAGCATGGAACGAAAACCAACAATTTCATCGATGGACTTTCCAAACCAGAACTCTGGCAAATCATAGAGGCTTGTGTCCTCCATTACGGGGGGCACCAAAGGCCCAGCGTAAACATAGGGATAGCCGATTCTGCCAACGAAAACGCTTGGCGGAGAAGCTCCAGAGACATCTTCACTTTGCATTAACGGCACACTGCGAAGGAAAAAGTTTGCCTTAACAACTATGGGGCAACGGGTCTTCCCACATAGAAACCTTGCGCCCTTACATGCCACGCATAAACCGCTTCTTGAAGCTTTCACAAAAAGTTGGCTTTCATCATATTTTATGTCTGCGGTGAGCCCCGAACCTTTTAAAACGTCAAGTAGCCAAACGTTTGGATACTCCCTATCTCCACGCCTATGAGAAAAGCTCAAGTTCAATCTTGAAAATTCAAAAATAAGAACTCATTCATATGCTTTCTGGACGAGGAATCTTATGTTTTATCCGAGACTGAACTTGTGGGCGATTCAGCGCAAGGAAAATCATATTAGCCGATGCATCATATTAAAGAGCACTGTTGGCGTTGTTAAGTATACGAAGGTAGGGGATTATGAGCAGGGAGGAAAAAGCGCCAAGCACCTTAACACTTACATTAATGGTGATTATAGCTGTCCTAGCGGTTTTATGTGCTTTTTTCACTCCGAGAAGTGAAGAGTTCCTTCCTTTTGTAGATGACGTAATATTGACGTTACTGACCCTTGTCACAGACATTGTTTATCTCATAGGCGGAGGAATCGTGTTTTTCGGCGCTCTCATAATAGTAATTCGGTTTATACAAAGCAAGCTTAAAGACCCTGATAAGCCATCGGGGGTTACACGCTACCTTTCAGGATATTTAACACTAAGCTTAGAATTATTCATAGGCGCGGAAATCATAAGAACAACGCTTACGCGAACCTTTGAGGAATTTTCAGTGCTTATCCTCATAATCATAAGCAGAGGCCTCTTCAGCTTGATTCTCTACCTAGAGCGTAGATGGCATGGAACCGCAGAAACAGAATAAGCAATGCGCCCAAACTTTTCCCTGTGTAAGTTTTAATTTGTAAGCACAGAAACGCATCAAAGCTATTGTCACTCACTTCACAAGGGACAAAGGTGCTGCACAGAAACATTTATCAACATCAACATATCCATCTTAACGAATAACCGCAAAAAGTATGAAGAGAAATGGACCTCAAAAACTTTTACTTCAAAATGCCGTTAAAAACGAATCCAATAATTGATGACACTACGCTTAGAGACGGCATCCAAATGCCAGGCTTAGCCGTGGATCCAGAGGACGCTGCGAAAATAGTTCAGCTTCTCAGCGAAGCCGGCGTTGAAAGAGTTGAAATTTTCCACTTCCAGAAGCCAGATAAAAAGGCGGCAAAACTGATCCTTGGCATGGGTTTGGACCTTAGAGTGGCTGGATGGTGTAGAGCAGCCAAAGAAGACATAGACAGCGCTGTGGAATGCGGTTTCCAAGAAGTGGGCATAGCGCATCCCGTTTCATATATACATTTTAAGGCGAAATGGCCGGATAAAACGCCTGAGCAGCTTCTAGAGAACGTGGTTGACGTGGTTGAATACGCTGCCAAAACTTATGGGCTTAGAACATTTGTTCACGGAGAGGATAGCACTCGTGCAGACTGGAATTTCGAGAAGAAATTTATAAACGCTGTAGCTGAGGCAGGCGCCGAATGCTACCGCATCTGCGACACTGTTGGAGTAGGCCTTTCAGACCCCAAAGCGCCTTTGCCTAATGGTATTCCAGCAAAAGTGAAAGCCGTAAAGAAAGAGACGAAAATAAAAAGCGTAGAGATCCATGCTCACGACGACTTTGGGAACGCTGTGGAAAACACCATGGCAGCCATCAAAGCAGCCTCTGGCATATGGGACGAAATCTATGCAAGCACAACTTTTCTAGGCATAGGGGAAAGGGCTGGAAATGCTGAAACCGAAAAAGTTCTGATGAACCTTTACATGCACTACGGCGTCAAAAAGTTTGAAGGAAAAACCCAAAAGCTGAAACAGATAGCTGAATTCATAAGCCAAGCAACAGGATATGTTGTCCCGCCTAACAAGGCTATAGTGGGCGACTACGGTTTCGCCCATGAATCAGGAATTCACACCCACGGGGTTCTAAACGACCCATGGACATATGAGCCTTATCCACCTGAGCTTGTGGGAAACACACGACGGATAACCATAGGGAAACAATCTGGAAAAAACGTGATCAAACACAAGATCATGGAGATTACAGGAAAAGCGCCTGACAACGAAACATTGATGACTGTGGTGGATAAAGTTAGAGAAATCTACGAAAACGGGAGAAAGGCTTCCTTGAGAGAGGAAGAATTCAAAGCCATATTGAAAGCGCTAAAACTGACTTAGAAGCTTTTATAACATCTTCCATGGAAACTCCTTTACATTGGCCAATACGACACTACAATGGAAGCAGCGCCTGCAAAATAAAAGATAAAATATTTAACTGAAATATTCTGCTGAATAAGTATGGCTGAGGAGTCACATGACTGAAATTGGGAAAAGAATAAGAATTGACAGAATAATGAACCGAAACACTGGAAAAACCGTCATAATCCCCATGGATCACGGAATAACCGTTGGCCCAATTAAGGGATTGTACGACATGAAGAGCATAGTCAATAAAGTTGCTGAGGGAGGAGCCAACGCAGTCCTATTGCATAAAGGGATCATAAGAGCTGGTTACAGGGGATACGGAAAAGATATAGGGTTAATTATGCACATATCTGCAAGCACAGCTCTGGGACCTGATCCCAACGCTAAGGTGCAAGTGGCAGACGTTGAAGAAGCCATCAAACTCGGCGCCGACGCAGTCTCAATCCACGTAAACGTAGGATCAAAAACTGAGCAGGAACAGCTGAAACTTCTAGGTAAAACAGCAAAAATATGCGAAGATTGGGGAATCCCCCTACTTGCAATGATGTATCCGCGCGGAGACAAGATAAAAAACGAGTATGATGTGGAGGTTGTTAAGCACGCTGCCCGCATAGGAGCAGAGCTTGGAGCAGACATTGTAAAAACCAACTACACTGGAAGCGAAGAAACCTTTAGAGAAGTTGTTAAAGGATGCCTTGTGCCAGTTGTTATGGCTGGAGGCCCAAAAACAAGCACTGATGAAGAGTTCTGCAAGATGGTTTATGATTCAATACGCGCTGGCGGCGCGGGAGTGGCAGCTGGAAGAAACGTTTTCCAACATGAAGATCCGACGAAAATGGTTAGAGTTCTATGTGGCATTGTCCATGAAGGCCTAGACGTTAAAACAGCACTGGAAAAATATATGCAACAGCAATAAGCGTCTAAAGGATATGCAAAAAGGAAAATTGTTGAAAGCGTTCTTTATTTCTTAAGGGTTTTCTCCAGATATTTCATTGCTTCTTCAACGCTGTTGAATCCGTATTCCACCTTGTTGAATTGCTTTTTGAAGGCTATCACGTCTTCTTTAACTTCTTGAGGCTTACGTTTGTATTTTATTACGTCTAACATTAGGTCGCATAAATGTTTAATGTCGCTTTCTTTGAAGCCTCTGCGAGTTACATCTTGGAAGCCTATTCTAATGCCGGATGGGTTTTCACGGTTATTCTGATTGTCATAGGGCAAGAGGTTCCTGTTCAGAATTATGTTGGCCTCTTCCAAATCTTTTGCAACTCTCTTTCCGCCACCATATTCGCGGACATCTACGGCTAATTGATGAGACCTTGTGAAGCCTTTATCTTCTCCGAGAACCTTAAGCCCATTTTCATGCAAGTATTGTCCAGCAGTTTGCGCATTTTTAACCGTTTGCCTGGCTAATTCTGCACCAAACAATTTCAATTCGAGGGTTGCCACGCCTACAGCGGGCAGTCTAGCCAAATGCACGTTGGACGCGCTTAACGGAAACACTGCATGTTGAACACCCTTTATGGCGTCTTCCATACGGCTGTTTTTCAAATCCGCGAGTATGAGGCCGCCTTGAGGCCCTGGAAACGTTTTATGGGTTGAAGCTGTTACAAAGTCTGCGCCTTCTTTAAGGGGGTCTTGGAATTCGCCTCCTGCTATGAGTCCTAAAACATGTGCAGCGTCGTAAACCAGGTAGGCGCCTACTTCTTCTGCCACACTCTTTAACTCTTTAACTGGATGGGGGAAGAGGAATAGGCTTGCGCCAAGGGTTACTATTCCAGGCCGCGCCGCCCTTATGATATCAGCTGATCTGTCGACATCTATGTTTAATTCTTCCACGTCATAGGCAAGATTTATTATTTCCAACCCTAAAACTTGCCCCGCTAAACCCGTATAATCATGGGATATGTGGGCACCACAGCTAAGGGGAGCTACAACCATCTTCTTATTTTTAGTCACGTTTGAAAGGCCTTTAAACGTAGCCAAGTTCGCGTGAGTCCCAGAAACTAGGCGCACATCTGCCCAATTACAATTAAACAAGTTCTTGACCAAGTCAGCTGCACAATTTTCAATTTTTGTTATATACTTCTGTCCTTGATAGTATCTTGCCTTAACGTGTCCTTGAAGGTCGTTTTCGCCTTCAGAGTAGCGGCTTTCAAGATCCATGCAAAGCCTAAGCATCTCCTTAACAGCTGGAGACTTCATTCCCTCACTTGCTATGAGGTTTACGCATTCTATATCACGATATTGTTCATGGGCGCGGCTGGCTTCAACAAGCTCCATGAATAGATTTGCAACTTCTTCCATCTTTATCATCTCTAAGCTAAAGATCAGATGGCAAAATGCAGATTCCCCTTATAATTGTTTCGATAAACAGTGCGCACATACCCTTGAAAGCCTTATTAAGTGAATTCAGCAAAAGATTTTAAACGTAGGTAAGATTGAATGGAGAAGGGAAACCAAATTGCCCAAAGTTTTGGTGGTTTATGACAGTTTAACGGGAAACACTGCCAGAGCAGCTGAGCTACTAGCTGAGGGCGCTAAAGCCGTTAAAGAAGTGAAGGTTGAGATTAGAAAGGTTGATGCGGTTTCTGTGAAAGAACTTGAAGAGGCTGAAGCCGTAATTCTCGGATGCCCGACTCACGGGTTTACCGCAAGCAAGAAAATGAAAGCTTTCTTAAACAGGCCTGAAGTCCGAGAAGCCTTGAAAGGCAAAACTGGAGCCATATTTGCCTCTTGCAGCTTAACTCCAAGAGCCCTAAAATGGCTTGAAGAAACGTTAAAAGGCCTAAACTTCAACATGGTTGGCAAACTGGGAGTGCGCTTCTCACCTAAAGGTGAAAAGGAAAACACCTTCAAAAACCTTGGGAAACAAGTGGCTGAACAAATAAAATCATAAAAAGGTCTAATTGGCGCCCTGGCCGGGATTTCCCCGTTCAGGTTCGAATCCCATCCGCTCCTTTTAAGCTTTCAGAAAACTCTACTTTTGAGATGTCAGCTTCAAAGGAGATTTACGACTACGAAGGGAGGCTTAGACGGTATAAGAGGGCTATTGGAAACCTTAGAAATGGGGATTTGGCCCTCCGCTTCCTCGACCATTTGGCGGCGTTGGGGCTTTCAAAGGCTAGGGTATCGAAGTATGCGAGTCACCTCCCACCGCTATTAAGGGTTGTAGACTTCGACCTTGCAAAAGCCTCAAGGCGGGACGTGGAAAAGGTTGTGGCGTGGATTAACAGCCAGCCTCATAAGGAGTGGACTAAACACGATAAGAAGCTTGTTTTGAGGAAGCTCATTCAATACGCCAAGTTCGGAAGCTGCGCTAGAGACGTGCCAATTCCGGAAGAGGTCAAATGGGTTAAGTTGAACGTGTCAGGTAAGGATGTGAGGGTCACTCCAGACAAGCTTCTGAAGGCTGAGGATTTCAAGGCTCTTATTAAAGCTGCTGAGAACAGCAGGGATAAGGCTCTTTTGCATGTGCTCTTCGAGGCAGCTCTAAGGCCTGGAGAACTTTTGAAAATGGATGTTGGAAGCGTTGATTTTAAGGACGGCTACTGCCTGATCTCCGTCAAAGGGAAAACGGGCGTAAAGCGCATACCTCTTGTGGTATCCTTTAAACCTCTCCTCGAATGGCTTGAGGAGCATCCTGACAGAACAAACCCGAACGCGCCTCTATGGACTTCCCTTTCAACCAATTTTAAGGGCGTGAGGATCAGCTACCAGCGATTCCGTTACATTATTAAGAGGGCCACTAGAAAAGCGGGGTTGAAGACCGATGTTTGGCCCTACCTTTTTAGGCATTCCATGCTGACGGAGCTCGCTAAAGTCTTCACTGAGGCGAAGCTTGAACAGTACGCGGGCTGGATACACGGAAGCAAGATGGCTAAACAGTACGTTCACTTCTCAGCAAGGGATTTGGAGGACGCTGTTCTGGAACTGCACGGACTTAAAAAGTCTGAGGCAACAGATGGACTGCCTAAGCTTGTTGGTTGTCCGCGCTGTGGAAATAAGAACCCGCCTGGCAACGTTAGGTGCGGCTACTGCGGTCTCATACTGGACAGGGAAACAGCCATCAAAACAGAAGAGGGTGAGAAGAGAAGGGAGGATGAAATATTGAGGAGGCTTGAAAGGGTAATCTACTCCCTCATTTCTCCCAAGTCGAATGCGAACGGCGCTCATGAACAAGCCTTTTCAGCTCTGCAATCTCCCGCAGAACCTCCTCCAAAACGCGTTTCTCAACAACCACGTATTCACCGCTCATCTGACACCACAAAAAGAAGAGCAGTCAAAACTTTAAAAGTGAAGGCTAAAGCGTAACAACTCTTGAACTCCGGCCGCGTGGTCGACAAGCCTTTAGGTTGAACCAAAGGCGCAGATAAGCTGCTCAACCGCGACGTCTCCTGTAGAAGGGAACTCTAAACTTTTTCCGAAGGGATTTAACTACCATTTCCACCGTGAGCACGTGTTTGCAGGGCCTCAGCCCGTATTGGTGTGCTGGATATGTGCAGTTCCTCGCTTCAGTCTCTACGACGTAGAACTTGCCGCAGTCTGTGAAGCTTTCAATGACCCAAACTCTAGGCTTAATAAGCCCAATTGTCGGTGTGTATGTGCCTTCGGGAACGGTAGGTTCCCCCTCAGCTATTTGTCCCCTCCATGCAGTAGAGTTCAACGTCGAACCTCCCATAAGACTCCTTCGCCATTCAATATCGTTTGGCTTCTGCCTAAAACCGCGCGCATAAGTGTTGAAAAATTCTGTTTGGGCTTGTTTTTGTGTTTGGAGCTTTTTCTGGGTTTTTAGTATGTGAAGGCTGCTATGTTGTTTGCCAGTTCTGGCCTTCCTATTTTGTGGGCTACTATGGCTACGGCTAGGATGCACGCGTAGCATATTGCAACGTGCATTCTTATTTTGGCTATGCCTCTCCACTTTGGCTTCTCCATCGATAGCTCCTGTTTTGAAGCTTTGAAGGCTCTTTCCACGGGCATTCTCCTCTTGTAGAGTTCTACAAGCCTCTTCTCGCCCTTAACCCTGAAGCGCTTTGTCACGTATAGGTTGATTAACGGCTCCTTGACCTTTGAGGAGTGGGGTATGACTGGTTCAGCCCCATAATGCCTAATCGTCTTGAAGACTTCTTCTGAGTAGTATTGGCTGTCTGCTATGAAATGGGAAATGCGTTTTCCATAACGCCTCATAAGCATTGAAGCCTTTCTCAGCAATGGCTTAACAAGAACTTTGTCGTTGACGTTTGCGGCTCTAACAATGTATGTTATGGGCAGTGCCTTCATTGATACAAGCGTGTGGGCTCTCCATCCAAGCTTGTAGCTTCGCCTATCCGCTCTACCAACCCTGGCTCCACGGTCGCTTATCCCGCCTTTTCGTCCACGTCTAGAATAGGCTTTGATGAATGTGCTGTCGTTGCAAACCATAATGAATTCTGAAGGATCTATTATACCCATCTTGAAGGCTTGAATTAGGAAGTCAAGGAATAGCTTCTCCACTGTTTCTGGCCCTGCACGGGTAATGAACTTGCTGAAAGTTGTATGGTCTGGAGTCTTGTCGCCAAACTCGCATATTTCCCTTGCATATTGCCTTTTTTCAAGCCGTCTGCAAAGCTTCCGGACAGAAGGTATAGCCTCAAAACGCATGAACATTAAAGCCAAAAGCATGGAACGCACAGGAAAGCGAGGCCTGCCAACGCCAGAACCCACATACTTAACCTCAATAAGGCTCACAGTCAAGTTTATATCGATATTGGAGAACAATAATTTGAGGGTGTCAAGGGGTAGTCCGAGAAATCGGTTCAAACCGGATTATCACCTCCATTTGGACTTGTTTCAACTACCCCTTGACACTCTCACCCCTATGAACTTAACTAAGCCAAAAACAGGATTCTTTTAAAGAAAAAAGCCCAAACAGAATTTTTCAACACTTATGCGCGCGGGGGCTTATAGCCCAAGACAGCTACCTCCTTTACTGGGTAACCGTAGAAAAAGCGTGAGCATTCCGAATAGCTTATGAGCTGAAAACGCATTTAAAACTTTGGCGAAAAATATGGAGGGTAAGAAGTTAAACGATGGGAAGAATGGCGGAAGGGATTCGAACCCGAAAAGTAAGCGCCCTGGCCGGGATTTGAACCCGGGTCCAGCGGGCGACAGCCGCTTATACTAGACCGGACTATACTACCAGGGCTTTCAATGCTCGGAGTTTCTAGGTAAATAGGAAAACTTTGATTAATTAAGTTTTCTTGATAAATTATGTTTTCTGTAACCCTTCGCCTTTTTGCTTTTGCAGTCATTTTCGCTTTTTCTTAATGGCTATTACTGCGATGGTCAATACTATTAGAGCAGCTATTATGATCAGGAAATTTAGGTTATTTTGGCCGGTAGAGCCCTCAGGTGTTGGCCCGGCGGGGGGTTCGCTTGGCGGCTCTATTGGGGCAGGGCTCCCTCCAACGCTGATTGCCTCGCAATGGGTGACTTCTCCTGTGTCCGCCCACAACGTGACTTGGATGCTTCCAACATTGCCTGGGTAAACCTTGTCAAGGTATAGTCGAATGTTCCACCATGGATAAAGCGTGTAGCCTTCTCTGGGTTCCATGCTTAACTCTGCAGATACAGGTTCATCCAATATGGTGAAGTTTACTGGTACTCCTCCAAATGTGTAGGGATGACTGTACGCGTATTCTCTTGCAATGCGTATGGCTTCATCCCGCGACACCTTCAAGTCGGCAGTGCCAACCTTATAAAGATCCCAAGTGTCAGCGAAATACTCAAAAGACCCATTATGGAAGGTGAACATTACTCCCTTACGTTCCACATCAATGCCGTTGACAGTGCATATCCATTCAAAGCACGTATATGGTCCGTAGTTTCTTATTCTAAACTTCACATTATCTAATGTTGTTGTAATAGGCTTTAACTCGGTAACCGCATCAAGCATATCTCGCATTTTTTGGAGATACGTAGCTCCTGAGTACGCTTGGTATCTTTGCATAAGCCCCTTAGCCGCATCAAGAATATTCCCTGGCGGTGTTTGAAAGTAAAGCGTTGAACCTGCCGTCCTATATAATTTGCAGAAAATCAAAGTACTGTTCATAAATTCGAAAACCGCTTCTATAGTATTTCTACCAGATGTAAGAGTATAACTTATCTCTTCCACAGCACAGCTACTAATGTAATCAAAATAACTATTGTATTTTGCCAATTCTACGTTGTAACTTCTCAAGTCGAGCATAACAATATCTTTTAAAAATGTAAGCGCTTTTTCCGAAGCAACAGATTCTGGCGAATACGGGTTAGCCACATAATTACAGGAAAGCGCTAAAATCACCACAAGAATCCCAACAACAATTTTTTTAGCGAAAAAACTCATTCACCATAACTCCTTTAATGTGGCAATGTTCTGGCTCCGTTGCCGTAGACGCGCATCTTACTCACCACCATTCCCAGTTCAATGGGTAACTACGAGGCGCGCGTACTTGTGACGCTGATAAAACAAGCAAACTCAAAAGCAACCAATGTACCAACGTTAAGGAAGCAGCTTCTCTCTTCATTAACGCTCCCTAAATTTTTATAATGAAAAATAATTATATAAATTTTATTTTTTTAAAAAAAGTAGGCAGAATTTTAAATGAAAAGTAACGTTATTTATTCAATTAAGCTTTCAACAATCCAAAGGCGCTGAAAAGAATAGAGAAAAAGTTTGGTTTATTAAGTTTTCTTGGCATGTTCAAGCCCATCTTCCATATGTGATTTTCTGGAGAAATATAATCCTATGAAAACGAGAGCCGCGCCTACAATTTGGATCAGAGTCATGCTTTCATAAAGGAATATCCATGCTGTGGCTACGGCTATAACCGTTACCATATACTCGTAAAGGGATGTGCGGGCGCTACCAATTCGGCTCACACCCGTGTACCATAAAGCGTAGCCGAGGGCTATGGCCAGACACGCAGAAAAGGCAAGACTTAGCAATCCTTGCGTTGGAATCGCGTTCCAGTCTTGCGCCTCTATTGACGGAATTGAAACCAAAACCAGCAGCGGGGTGCCCATAGCTATTGTCAAAGACGTCAGTTTTAAAGGCGTGTAGCGCCCTAACAACGGCTTAGACAAAACAGTGTATACAGACCAGCAAATGGTGCCCGCTAGTATTAGGAGGTCTCCCATGAGGCTTTGCTCTGTTAAGGTTAAAGGTTTCCCGGAGCCCAAAACTATCATGGATACACCTAAAAACGAGAGAAAAATGCTTTGCCAAACTCTGCGTTCCACCTTTTCCGTGCCCAAAACCGAACTAAAAAGAGACACAAATATGGGTGTCGTAGCCAAAATCAACGAAGAATTCCCAGCCGTAGTGCGGAAAATCCCGTTTATGAAAAGAATCTGATAGAAAGTGTTTCCTATAAGGGCTAAAAGCACAAACTTCTTTAAATCCCCTTTTCGAACCTTTAAACTTCTTTCCCTAAACCGCAAAAACCCAAGCATCAGAAGGGAAGCCACGCTAAAACGGACAGCATTAAAACTTAAAGGCGAGAAAAATTCCAAAGCCACCTTCACCACAGTAAAGTTAACCCCCCAAACAAAACTCATTAATATAAGCATCAGATCCACTGAAGAAAACCTTGATTTTGAAGGCCTCCGCGAATCTTCAACAGTCATTGTAATATCCCAACACTACATGCTTTACAATAGTGCGATGCCAGCGGATATCGCGGAATCAAAATTAAAGGTTTTTGGAATACTTTGAAGATATTGATAAAGTTAAACCCTTCAGAAAAGAATAAGCGAAAGCAAGGTTCTGCGAACTGCCTTTATGAGTATGCCAAAAGCTTAATCGCTGAGCATGTCAGCAAAACAGGCTTTGGCTTTATGGTTGAAGTTTAAATGTTGTTGTCCGTTAAAATTTTGCTCCGACAACATTTAAGTCTACATTTTAAAAGCTGATGTGGGTGATTCCTCTTTTACCAATTTTGTTTAAGGTTTTAAACTTATGTTGGTTAGTTGAGTGATGAAATGACTGTGTTGCTGCGACCAGAGTTACTGTAAGATGCATAAGAAGCAAAACTGTTCAGGAAACGCAAATAGCCTCCGGCAATACGCGGGTTTGTCCTATAAGCCGGGGGTGGGAGTTGAACCACGGACAGGCTGGAGATATCCCCCGCTCAACTCCCCTTTTTTCTTTTTCTATTTTGCGACCTGTAGGCAGTTTGGTAGGAGGCACTCGAAGGGGGCGTTTCCACCATGCCATTTTCTAAGCTGTTTAACTTTTTTGATAGGCGCAAAAGATCGGCTGACCAGACGCGTTCCCAAACTGGTTTCCCTATTGGCGAGTTTCCAGTGCCCGTACGCGATGCGGCGCCCCAAAAAGCTAAGGCATGTCGGGGTGAACGCATCGAGATAAACTGTAAAAGTTACTATAACTTGCACATGGAGGTGATAATAAGCGGCTTAGGCCAAGGTTTCATAACTGTCGAAAGGCTTGGGAACTACTACTATATCTGCCTAAGGAATAAGGAGGTTGGCAGAAAAGTCCTACGGTACATACCGAAGCGCGAAGTTGGACGCATGGCAGGGCTGATAAGCCAAGGAAGCATGTCCTTGGGGCAAGACATAGTTTATAGATTGCTGTCTGTCAAGTTCAACGTTGACGCTGTTAAGCCAAATGTTGTTGTTTGGGACAGAGATTATAAGCCGAGGAAAAGCCGGTATGAGCATCTGCCTTGGTCTTTGGGTTTTGGGTTGTGGTTACGCGCACACCGCAAAGAATGGGGAAGGAGCATAACCGGCGTCCTCATTGCAGAGAAGAAGAGGAAAAACGGATCCTACAGCTACTATTTGGCTGAACGCTTGAAGGGGTCAAGGAGAAGCTACAAACACTATTACTTAGAAGCTACACCATGGGAACATCTTGAACTTGCCTTTTCAAAACCCCAGAGATACGTGGAATACAGGCCGATCCTAGACTACTTACAAAGTAAGGGCGTGGAAATCCTCAACAGCGGCATGGTTACAAGGAGTAAGCTGGTGCCAAAATGGCTGATCAAAAAAAGGATTGAAGAGAAGCACCGCGTACACAGGGAGGACGAAGGCATAATAGGTGAGGCAATTGAGGAAGCTGAAGACTGGGGCTGGGGGGAAGTTGAACTCGAATACCTTGATGACGGAGATTGGGAAGCATACCGGGAAGTCGAAGACTTCCTAGGCAAAAACTAGAGCATTAGCAGGCTCGATTCACTGATACAAGAAGGGGAGTAAGCCGATCTATATGTGTGTGGGCGATGTCGAGGAAGGCCTCGAGGAGTGTCGATGATTGTCTCGAGGAAAATGTCGAGGTGCTTCGACACGGTTTAAGCAGCGAAAAATTCTACATCCTCCTGTTATCGCAAGATTAAAGGAAGCGAAAATCACCTCCAGAAGAGCATTTCCACCCTCAAAAACCCCCGCCATAGAATGCATTGTTGAAAAGTGTATTTTTAGCACACAACAACACTAAAAATCAACGACAAACCCGATAGGCAAACTTTAGCACAACTACTATCAGCCGCAAGAGGTGGAATCCCTCTAAGTGGCCGCATAATAAATGTTCTATCACTGCTCCCTTGCTCAGCCTGGCTGATCCGCATGTTGGACAATGCAGCTGAAGAAAAAGCCTATGAGATCTACAGTAAGGGCATACAGCCAGATTGCAAACTATCTCTCCGGCCAGTATTCCTGCTTCGCAAAGATCATTAAGGGTGAATAAGGCCTCATCTTGGCCGAGCCCTAGCTCTTTAAGTTTAAGATACTCCACTCCAAATTCATAATTAACAGTTGGCTCTAAAAATTTCAACTCTCCATTTTTTATGGCTCTAAGTATCCTCTGCACCACGTCCTTCCTGAAAACCATGGCTTTCTCCGCCAAAAATCTTCCCCTCCACGCCCAGCCACATAGCCCTTAAAAGCTAAGCTAAGCGAAGCGTATACCATTAAAGTTTCACACTTTAACAAAAGCTGTTTTTTCTGAAAGGTTCTGGTGTTTGGAGTGGCAAACAAGAGTGGGCTCTTTTAGGGTTACTCTTTAAATAATGGGGAATTTAAGTTTTTATTAGGTTGGCCATGCGTCTGGCGAATAGGGCAAAGTATAAAGCGGGTGCAATCATCATCTTATATGTCTGCTTATTTTTGAGTGTGTTTTCCTCATATTTTAAACGAACACTTGCTGTAGAGGAAAACGGTTGGCTGGAAGTGGTTCAAACAGATGCTGGATATTTCATTAATAGCCTCACGCCAAACGGCAACTTGTCTTTCAGATTCGAATTCCACGGGAAGGAAATTTCAACGGTGGCGTTTGTGAACAATACGGGTGGATATGCTGTTGAATATTATCTGCCAGTTGAGGTTTGGGAGTATGAGGACGCAAATGGAAATGGATATTTCGACTCCAGTTATGCAGATTGGATATCGGGTAAGGCAAATGAAACAGTCTTTGCCTACTACAAGAACTTTTGGCTTTCAGGAATCACCAACATTACCACTCGTAGCGATAACATGGGAAATGTTGTCTGTGAATGGACCGTAAAGGGGGATGCAGGGCTCGCATTCTCACATCTATGGCTCGGAGAAGGGTTCCCAAGTTCATATCCTGAAGGAGAGATCCTTATGCCTATAAAATATTCATTCCATTATTTTCCCCTCAACGGAAGCTTAAAAACAGACTTTAGCATAGAAAACTTCACAGCAAGTAGTGCGAAATCTCGCCTTTTCATTGAATTTTCAATGCGGTATACCTCTATGAGGGAGGAGAAAGTGAAAGTGGCGATGAATGCAGAAACGGTGGATGCTAACTTAATAGATGGACCTCGTAAGATTAATTCGACAACAATTTTGTTGGTAGTCAATGATAGTGTCAAAGGCTTCTTTGATTTTGGCGGAAGATGCGAGATAGATAACTCAACAGTCACCCCAATTGGAGTAATTGTTCCATGGATTGAACGCGGCTATCACATTTTCCCTCCAACATACAATTATAGCACTGCAGTGGGAATTCAATTGAGCTACCCTCATGTTGATGAAAAATTAACCCATGACCCAAGTTTTGGTTTAAAAACATCAAGTCAAATGATTCCATCACAAAACCCGCCAGAAAATAACCGGGAGCCTCCATGGAAAACACTTCTCATAGCCGGATGTATAGCACTTACAGCAATAACAACAACGACCATTATTCTGAGATACAAAAGAAAGCTCCAATGATACATCATTTAACACACTTTTGTAATTCTGTTAAGACCCACTAACGTAATGTGTGTGTGAATGCATTTACAATTCTGTTTGGCAATTTTGTCTCACTTGAAACCCGCGTCAGAGCTTTGGTAATTGTTAAAGTGGATGGTGTTTTGGTTGGTTGGCTTTCATGATTGTTTTCTTAACTTTTACGAAGTATACAAGGAGAATGGCTCCGCTTGTTGCTGTTACTACCGTTGCGGTCGCAACCCATAAGGGTGAGAGGGACTCTGATTGTTGAGTTTTTATGGTAAAATAGACTGGAACAGATGCTCCCGTGTTTCCAGCGGTATCCATAGCATAAACAATTAGGCTATGGTAACCGTCAGACAATCCTGTTAGAATTGTGTTTCCAGTAATGGTCACGTTTGATTGCCCATCGAGGCTGTAACCGATCCATGAGGTTGGTTCACTAACACTGAACATCAAGAGAACATCCGCTACCGTATACGTCTTGTTTTCTGGCGAAAGAATGCAAATGGCGGGAGGCGTAGCGTCCAAAGCCGCTGGGAATGGTGGAATTTCAATGCCTGAAATATTAACGGGGTTTACAAGTGGATGGTTGTCTTGGTTATTCTCGCTGATGATGTAAGGTGTGTTCCATACGCCTGAACCGTCTATTTCTGTAGCGTTAGGGTACCTTGTTATGTAATCGCTCCAATAATTTCCTTCTTTACCATCGTCCCAGATGTTCCTTGGCGGGGGAACCCACATCTCCCAGGAGACTATCACGCGCCAGCTTCCAGGGACATATGCGGTGTTGTTAATGAAGTTGTTGTGGTGGATGATGTTGTTGGCGGCTTCTCCGCCGAGCTCAACAATATGGATGCCGCAACTATTGTTAGCTATGTGGTTTCCGTATATTATGTTGTTTGAGGAGTCAAAAATCTGTATTCCCACGTCGTTATTTGTTATGCTGTTCCCATATACCCTGTTGTTTCGGGAGTATAATGGATAAATTCCATCAATGCGTATGCCATGACCGTTGTTCGCTACGACATTCTTGGAAATCGTGTTGTTCAGGGAGCCCCATATCAATATTCCCACGTCGTTGTCCTTTATGATGTTTCCGGTAATGGTTGAATCCTTCGTGGAAAACAGCAATATGCCCTGCCCATTACCGGTTAGCTTCAAGTTTTGAACCTTTATGCTCTCACATCTTACGAGGGCTACGTATCCAGCTTCTGAAGGTACAGTTTTATCTTTTTCCTCAACCCAGTAACAAACTAGTTTGCCATTCACAGTGTTCGATGTATCCATATACTGGGTGAAAGCCTGAAGATAACCCCCATTAACAACAATGTTTCGCCGGTTATTAAATAACTGGTTATTCTTAAATATATTAAAATGAGACGCCATGATGAAAAGGCCGCAGTCATTGTTGTTCAAGTTGTTTCCAATAATGGTGTTGTTATGTGAGTTTTCGATACAAATCCCATTGCCGAATTGGTTTATCTCAAAATTCTTAATAGTAACATTTTTCTTTCCTGAAAGACCTATTCCATTACCTGTTCCTGTTCCCTGAAGTGTATAACCCCCTCCATCAATCACAATGTTATCCCTCTCCACAACAATGGAGCCATAAATATTGCTGGTGAGGGTGTAGATGTTCTCAGCTCGTTTAATGGGTGCTGTTGGCGGGTCAATGCTTCCATCAGCCCTAATGTAGATGGTTCCATCCGCATTCACTATTTTAATTCCTGAAACAGAGGCCATAATAGAACAAAGAAACAGCAACAAAACAAACATTAAAGCGATTTTTTCCATGCCCAACACTAAAAATGTCTTCCCCATCCAAAAATTTATAAGTTTCCTTTAAAAGTTTAGATAACACGCGTATTTCTGTTAAGAGACACTAACAGAATGTGTAAATGTCTTCTACTTAAAACCGTGTTGTGAACTTATATAACTGTTAAGTTGGATATGCTTGTTGGTGGATAGTGTTTTGGGTTGTTTGGCTTTTGTGGTTGCTTTCTTAATTTTTGCGAAATAGACAAGGAGAATTGTTCCGCTTATCGCTATTAAGATCGGTGTTGGGTTTAGGCTTGTTTGGCCAGTAGAATCATCAAGCGGAGTTTCTTCGTCGGGGAAATCTGGAATTACGATGGGGTTCATAAGTGGATAATTATCTTTATTGTGCTCACAGATTATGTATGGTGTGTCGCCTATTCCGTCGCCGTCGCTGTCCGTTCCATTGTAGTCGCTCCAATAGTTGCCCTCCCTGCCGTTGTCCCAGTAGTTAATAGTGCATAGGTCTATTTTCCGGCTGACAGCTTCCCCGTCAACCCAATGCCACTCAGTCACGTCCGTGCGAACTTGATCAACATTATTTATGATGTTGTTCCGGTATATTGTGTTGTTAGTAACTCTATACTTGTGGTTGCGGAGTGTCGAGATGCCATATTGATTGTTTGCTATATGATTTTCATAAATGATGTTGTTGAAGGCTGCGCTAATCGAGATGCCGTGATGAAAGTTTCCTGTTGCTCTGTTTCCGCGAATAATATTGTATGAGCCGACGCCGATTTCGATGCCAGCTAGGCCGTCAGTTACGTTGTTTTTAATAATCCTGTTTGAATCGCCTATCACGAAGATGCCGTATCCACCGTTACTTAAACTATTTCCAGCGACTTTGTTATGAGAACCACTTAAGCTGATGGCTGCACTACCACTACTGGTTATCTGAATAATGTTGTTTCTCGTAATGGTGTTGTAATCACCGGCGCAGCTTATCCCGCCAAAAACGTTTTCAAATTGGTTCTCAGCAATAATGTTATAGCATCCAACTAGGCGGACGGCTGTTTCACCGCAGAATGTTATGATGTTGCCCACTATCTCTATTCCGTTGCCGCTTCCGCTGATGCCGAAGAGGGCGTTTGTGATGGTGAAGCCTGAGATTTTAACGTTGTTGGCGTTTATTTGGATCACGGTTGTGTTGGGCAGAAAGCCTCCTGGAGGACCGAGAAAAGTGGGTAAATTGCCCCTTAATATGGTGGTTCTGCTGCCTTCACCTATGAGCGATAGGGATTTGTTAATGTGAAGGCTTTGATTGCAGTAGGTTCCGCTCCTCACGAATATTGTGTCGCCCTCAGTAGCGTTCCTGATAGCCCATTCTATAGTGGGACAGTCATCAGGGACGACGATTGTCCGAGGACTCGTCCTGGTCGGTTGAGGATAAACCATATATAAAAATGTTGCAAACGACAACGTTAACGCTGTTGAAAAGAGCACTAAAAGAGAAGCTAACAAAGCATTCCTTTTCATTTATCCTCATAGATTACACGCAAATAACAGATTCTTAACCTTTTCTGCAATATGCATCCATCTGCAACCTTAACATAACTATAAACATCGAAGGGTGCTGGGAAAACGGATGTAAAAGCTACTACATGCGATCAAAATAAAGTTGAGGACAAAGCATTTTAGCTGAGAAGCAAAAGCCGAGTCATGGTTGACGAATCAGTTTTGTATACAGAAGAAATTCCAGCGAAAGTGTTCTTTTAATAATGTCTAAGCGAAGTGTGGAGATGTGCTTTTGAGATGCGCATATGCGTAATTTTGCCTAAGGAATATTAAGCCTAAATGGCATTTCAAGCGGTGAAAACTCTCAGGTTTATCTTGAAGCCTAAAAATAAGGCTAAATCAGGCTTATTTGGATGCTCAAATTTAAATGAAAACGTCGAAAAACTTCTAGTTTTACGTCATAACTGGGAGCTTTTACGTCAAAAGTGGGATCTACCTCATTTGTTTTATTGATTTTGGTTTTGTTAAATTTTGTTGTGTGTTGGTTTTTTGATGGGCCAGTTTAGCTTTGTGTGCGTGGCTATGTGTGTAGTTCATTTTTTTCTCGTTCTCTAAGCCTTTGGAGGGCGTATTCTATCGCGTGTGTTCTGTTGGCGAAGCGTTTGAAGGCTACGAGCTTGTCGATCCACTCAAGCAATTCTTCATCAAGCGCCACGCTTGTCTTTATCTTTTTCCCCATTATTACCCCATTTTACTCTATTATACCGTAAAGTATTTAAATCTGTTTACTCTTTAATACTCCATTGGAGTATTAGGGGGTAAGATATGCAGGTCGCCTTCACAATGCTTGAAAACAAAGACGAGTTGATTGAGAATTTAAGGACATATCTAGATGAAGTTTGCGATAGGTTGGCTGCAAAGTTTAGTCTGTTCGACTGCTTTGGTAGGCCTAGAAAGGCTTTCATTGCAGATGCATTGTTTAGGTTTGGCTGTTTAGGCTGTATTTGGAAGACTTTCACGCAGTTGCGCATGCTCCGCAATGAGGTTGACTGCATTTACATGGAAATGCATAGCCTCGCATTAAACATCCTATCTGGGGCGTTAATGCAGATGCTGAATGGCAGAAACCTAAACGTTTCATGTGAGGAGGCGGACAACTTTGGAAGGAGTGATGTTGTAATTAGGCGGACGGGTTTCCAAGCTGTCGTTGAGGCTGACGGTGTCAACATCATCGTGGAGGTCAAGACGGGCAAAAGCATCAGTTTTGCTCAGCTTTTCCGCTATTTGCTACAGCATCCAAACGCCATTCTTGTAGTTTGGAGGGTTGCAATGCGTCAAGTTTTCACACTTAGCGGGGAGAAGCTGAAAAACCTGCTCTGCATATACACAGCATCCGCCATAAACAGGGGACTAAGCATTTTAAATGGTGATGTCGCAGCCTGCCAGCATAGCATTGGAGTGGAGCTTTATCGACGCATAGAAAACCTGCAGCTGATCCTCGAGAACTTTTTCCAAGGCTTAACTGAAAGTTTACCAATGGTTGTGGCTGTCGTTGCCAAAACCATTGAGGAGGTGAAAAGGTGACTTCTGCCGAGCAGAAGACGCTACTCCAAAGGCTTATTGAATCCTTGCCAGACAACCTTCGAAATGCCTATGAAAATGCGCCGAGAAAGAGTTCCCCAGCACATGAAATATTGAGGCTACTTGTTGCAAGGCACTTATTGAGCAAGGGCTACAGGGATCTTAGCTTCGAAAAGGTTGTCAATGGCAACCAAGGGCAAGACGCCTACGTCGACATATATGTAGGCGGCGAATTAAACATGTTCGTTGAGTGTGAGAGAAAACCGAACAGAATGAAAGTGCTTGAGAGGAGACGGAAAATCGCAGAGGCCTATCCAAAGTCAAAGTTTATCCTTGCCGTACAGGATAGGATGGGCTGGCTAAGCCAAAAGCTGACCGGAGCTGCGGATGAGATTTGGATAGTTTCAATGGATGGGCAAGTGAAGGCCCCATGGGAGTGGATTGAGGAAAGGAAAAGCCTTCTCCAGTCATTGTTCGCTGCCCATGGATTTAAAGCCATGACAGAAGAGTACACGAGAGCTGAGGAGGAATATAGGAGGCTTATCAGGCTTGAGGAGGAGGAAAAGGTTTACTGGCAGACGCTCCTTGCGAAAACCATCATCAAAGCTTCAGCGGAAGCAAGCTGGCTAAACAACCTAAAAATTAGGGGCGCATGGAGCGCCCACGCCGAGAAAACATGGCAGAAGCTAAACCAGACAAGGCTGGCAATCACAAGAAGAGTCGTAGAGCTTCTAAACATCATACTATCTCTGTCGTCTCCCTTTATACTAAAACTTGGAGAAGATTACAGCCTATGCGTGGAGGTAGATTGGGACAGGTGGCAATGGTTGGGATGGAAGGATCTCCCAGACAGCCGCTCAACCCAAACAAGCCAATACCGCACACTGGAGAAAAACATGGAAATAGAGCTTAAAATAGCCACAAAGCAGCCTAAAACAAGCCTCACAGAAAACAGGACGTGTACGGATCCAGAATTGGCGAACATAAGCCACGAATTAAAGTCCATCTGGAACAATATCCAAGAAATGGAGCAAATAATCAAAACCCTAATAACACAACGAATCCAAGCAACAAAACCACCTACAACATCGTAAACAAGAAAAACAAACAAAACACATATCCCTCTAAAAATAATTATTAAAAAATAAATTAGACTCCAAGTTTTGACGTAAAAATGGAAGTTTTCCGCCGCTTCTCAGCCTTTCAAGTGTCGAGAATAGGCTAAATCGGGCTTATTTTGGAAGCCAAAAACAAAACTGGGAGCTTTTCACCATCAATAAGTGCCTGCATGCATGTTATTTTTTGCTAAATGTTTACTTGTGCAAAATCACACGCAACTGCGTGGAAACCAAACTTTTTTGGTCTTCACTTAATTAACAGGAGAAGAAATTATAGAGACTATATGCGGAAAGATAAGTGCGCGTTTTCAGAATGATGGCGAAAATGTTGTTACCAGGGTTTTACATGCTCAGCTTCCTTATTTTCGTTCACGTTTTCATCGACGGGTGCACATCTGGCTCTATTAGCCTGCTAAATAGTGTTCTTTTTTGTTCGTAAACGTTTAAATATGTGCTTTTGCGAATTAAACAGCAGCAAGGTGCACAAGTATGAGGGATTGCGTTTGGTTTACTGACCACGGATAAACCTCGTTTCGTTAAACTTGACTTTAGGCTGTCACCCGTTGAAGTTTTCTGCAAAATTGTAGGATCATGCGGATACGCATATATCCTAGAATCTGTTGAAGGTCCTGAAAAGTTGGCTGAGTACTCTTTTGTGGGGTTTGAACCGTGTCTAGTGGTGTGTGTGAAGAATGGGTTGGTTGAAGTCCAAGACAGGGAGAACGGCTACAAAGATATGTATAAGACACGTGATCCCCTCCCATTAATTAGAAGCTTAGTTGGAAAATGCGATCGCCGCGAAGCTTTTCCATCAAGGTTTGTCGGCGGGGCTGTAGGCTACCTATCTTACGACGCTGTCCGGTACTGGGAGCGTTTGCCTGAGAAGGCTGTTGATGACTTTAAATTTCCAAACATGGAGCTGGCCATCTATAATGATGGGTTGTTGTTTGACCATAGGAAAGGGGAAGCCTACTACTACCATTATGGAGTTGACAGAACCCGCATGGTTGAGGAGCTGATTAAGGCGGAGCCTCAACATGAACCCTTCAGCTTCTCCTGTCTAAGAACAAATGTTGAGAAGGAACGGTTCGAGGAGATTGTTGCCAGATCTAAGGAGTATATTGCTTCAGGCGACATTTTCCAGGTTGTGCTTTCGAGGCGTTTCGAATTCAATTTTAGAGGAAGCCTGATACCCTTTTACATGGCGCTGAGGAAGATCAACCCATCGCCGTACATGTATTTCTTAAAGATGGGAAACCGCCAAATTGTGGGGTCAAGCCCTGAAATGCTTGTAAGGGTGGAGGGTGGGGTTGTTGAGACATTCCCTATAGCTGGGACAAGACCCCGGGTGCCCGACGACCCCGCAAGGGACTTGGCTTTGGCAGAGGAGCTTGTGAAAGATCCTAAAGAATGCGCTGAACATGTGATGCTCGTTGACCTGGCTAGGAATGACATTGGGAAGGTTTGCGAATATGGTTCGGTGCATGTTCCGGAACTTATGAAAGTCTACAGGTACAGTCACGTTCAGCATATGGTTTCAAGGGTTGTAGGTAGACTCAGAAGAGGTTTAAGCTGTTATGACGCTTTGAAAGCTGTTTTCCCGGCTGGAACGGTTACAGGTGCACCTAAGGTTAGGGCCATGGAAATCATTGAAGAGTTTGAGCCTGTCCGAAGGGGGCCATACGCTGGTGCCGTTGGCTATTTCTCGTTTAACTGCAATGCTGACTTTGCCATAACCATTAGAACGCTTGTAGCTTCTGAAAGGCGAGCCTACATTCAAGCGGGCGCCGGAGTGGTTGCAGACTCCATACCCGAAAGGGAGTGGTTTGAAACCGAGCATAAGGCTTCAGCCCTTCTTAAAGCGCTTCAAATGGCTTCGACGGGTGAAAAGGAGCCATGAAAGTTCTAATAATCGACAACTACGACTCTTTCGTTTACAATTTAGCCCAATACGTTGGAGAGCTTGGCGCTGAGCCGTTGGTTTACAGAAACGACCAGCTCACGCTTAAAAAGGCTTTGAGGCTCAAGCCTGACAAGATTATTATTTCGCCTGGACCCGGCACTCCATCCCAACCAAGATATTTTGGGGTTTGCTCGCAGATTATTAGGCATTTAAGCCCCAAAGTGCCAACGTTTGGGGTTTGCCTCGGCCATCAGGGAATTATTTGGACTTTCGGCGGCAAAATCGTTAGGGCTGGCAGAGTTATGCATGGAAAAACAAGCCTTGTCTGGCATGACGGCAGAGGCGTATTCAAAGGCGTTGAAAACCCCATACAAGCGACTAGATACCATTCACTTGTGGCAGAAAGAGCAAGTTTGCCAAGATGCCTCGCAGTGACCGCTGTCTCTTTGGACGACGGCGAAATCATGGGGGTGCGCCACGTGGAACACCCCATTGAAGGCGTCCAGTTCCATCCAGAGGCCATTCTGACGCGCTGCGGCAAACAGATGGCTAAAAACTTCTTGGACGGGTGGTGAGCGGCTTGATTCGTGAAGCCATAGCTAAACTTGTGGAGAGGAAAAATCTCTCCCAAGACGAGTCCTATGGTTCGATGTTGGAGATTATGACGGGGCAAGCCACTCCAGCACAAGTAGCAGCTTTCTTAACAGCTTTAAGGATGAAGGGTGAAACCGTGGAGGAGATCACAGCCTTTGCCAAAGCCATGAAAAGCCTATGCCACAATATACGGCCAAATATCAATGGGCGACTAGTGGACACTTGTGGAACAGGCGGAGATAAAATAAAAACATTCAACGTCAGCACCGCAGCCGCCTTCATAGTTGCCGGAGCGGGGGTGCACGTGGCAAAGCATGGAAACCGTTCAGTGACAAGCAAAAGCGGAAGCGCCGACGTGCTTGAACGTTTGGGGCTAAACTTGGACATGCCCCCTGAAACTGTGAAGGCGGCCATAGAGCAGATAGACGTAGGCTTCATGTTTGCTCCGGGCTTCCACCCTGCCATGAAGCATGCAGCAGGCCCCAGAAGGGAGATAGGCATAAGAACAGTGTTCAATTTTCTAGGTCCTTTAACGAATCCTGCTTCGACGGACGCCCAAGTTTTAGGAGTCTGTGAGGCTGGGCTTGTGGAGAAAATGGTCCAAGTTTTGAAGAGTTTAGGCCTAAGAGAAGCCATGGTTGTCCATGGCTTGGACGGGCTTGACGAAATCTCCACGGTGGGCAAAACGCTTATAGCGTGGCTTAGGGACGGCGAAATCAAAACATTTGAGGTTGCTCCAGAAGATTTGGGCGTTATACGGTCAAGTTTGGAAAGCATACTTTGCACGGGTGTTGAGGAAAGCGCGGAAACAACTTTCCAAGTGCTTTACGGATGCCTAAGCCCTGACCACCCGAAGAGAAGCCTCGTAGCCGTGAACGCGGCAGCCGGCCTTATCGTGGGCGGGAAAGCCGACGACTTCGCATATGGCCTTGAGCTTGCCCAAGAATCCATTGAAAGCGGCTCCGCCTACAAAAAGCTCAAACAGCTTGTCAAGTTTTACGACGGCAGCAAACCTGAAAAGCTTGAGGAACTGGAGGCCAAATATGGCTGACTTCATGGACACCCTTGTCAAGGAAGCCCTTGAAAGGGTGGAAAACGGATATTACAGGACAGCCCTACACCTAAACGTTCCGAGGCTAAGCTTAAAAAACGCGATAATCAATTGCCAGCACACCCCAGTAATAGCGGAAATAAAGCCCTCCTCGCCCTCCTGTGGAAGCCTTAGGTATATAACAAGCCCAGGCGAGGTGGCAAAGGCCGTTGAAGCCAGCGGAGCCGTAGGCATTTCAGTTTTAACCGAGCCAAAACGGTTCGGGGGATCCCTTCAAGCCTTAGCCCAAGTAAAGGAGAGCGTTGGCATACCCGTGTTAATGAAGGACATAATTGTTGACAAAATCCAAATTGAGGCAGCCATCCACATAGGCGCCGACGCCGTGCTGCTAATATATGGTGCTGTTGCAGACAGAGTTGACAAGCTTATAGGGTTTGCCCACTCCTTTGGGCTTGAAGTTCTCCTTGAGGCCCACACTACTGAAGAGTTTAAGGCTGCGTTGGAGACGGAAGCTGACCTAATGGGGATAAACAATAGAGATCTCAAAACCCTGAAGGTGGACTTGTGCGTCACAGCTAAAATATTGGAGGAAACACGTCCAACTGGAAAGATAGTGGTAAGCGAAAGCGGCATAGAAAACGCTGATCACGTGAGGTTTCTTCGGCAATGCGGTGCCAACGCGTTTCTAGTTGGATCCTCTATAATGCTCGCCGAAGATATTGAACAGAAGGTTAGGGAGCTTGTGATGGCGCTATGAGAAGGGTTAAAGTGAAAATCTGTGGAATAACCCGCGTGGAAGACTTGGAGGCCGCCTGCAAGGCTGGCGCGGACATGGTTGGATTCGTTGTTGACGTCCCATCATCGCCTAGAAGCCTAAGCCTAAAAAAGGCTGAAAGCTTGTTCAGACTTGTGCCAGAAAACGTGAAAAGCGTGCTTGTAACAGTGCCCAAAACTCTAAGTCAGCTTGTTAAAGCCTGCAAGCGTCTAAAACCCGACATAATACAGCTTCACGGCGAAGACATTAAGGGCTACCTCGCCGTGAAGCTGTATTATGT
>Ga0209102_1000158_pt1 | contig 45916 bp, 49 predicted proteins | sample ConPoolayeHmetaG_FD_185483 | JGI IMG/M metagenome (GOLD analysis project Ga0209102, IMG submission 185483) | Hot spring microbial mat communities from California, USA to study Microbial Dark Matter (Phase II) - Cone Pool mat layer H metaG... ...
CAGGAAAGAAATATAATGATAAACAGCAAAAATACAATCAGTTTTTTTTATAAATATTAAATATTTACCAAACCAACTATTAATATTATAACTTTTCATTTTACCCTTTTCAACTTCTTATATTATATAAATTACCATTTGATCACCAAAATAATTTTTTGTCAAGGGATGGAAAAAACATTGATAAACAATGGCCTTAAGAATTTTAAAAAACTTTGTCTATCAACTATTCCCAAGGAACACTTGCGAGCGGAACAAAAAAGAGGGGATTAGCGGTTTGCGGATAAAAGAACTCCAGCACTAATTTTCAAATCAACAGCGATTGCTCTTGTTAAATTTCAACAGCTGCCTTAAGCTATCAATCAAACCCACGCAAATCGGAAAATTCGGTAAATAAGTTTTCCAAAATATGCCCTCTTCCCTTGCGGGAGAGGGTTAGGGTGAGGAGTAATGAATGAAAAATCATTAAATCACCCTCCACTTTATCCCCTCCCATCAGGGAAGGGGAATGTTAGAAGCGATAACTTAGGAAAAACTATTACAAAATTCGTGCTGGGCTTTTATCCGATGTTATATAACCCGAACGAAGTGAAAGCCCGAAGGCCGTTGGTCGAAAGCGAGTGAAGGGAGCGGAGAATCCTCGCGAGGGGCCGCTATTTTAATTTTCCTTTTATTCGCTATTATACACTGTAACTCGCTTGATATTTTTCTCTCAATAAAAATAGATTACTCAAACGATGCGATTAAATATTCATAAATTTCTGGAATCGTAAACTTAATTTTGTTTCCTTGAACTGTATAATTAATAGTCTTTTCATTTGTGTCAGGTGTTAGCAATCTTAGAGTTTTTCCAGTCAAATTGATATTGTCTGGAATCGCCAATGTGACGGTTATTTGATTTTTTGGTATGAAGTCATGTGTTTGGTTATTGTAATCATAATTGATGAAATGTAAAAGAAGCGAGTCATCTTTTTTATAAACCATAATACCAAGATTGCTTGGCGCATTCGTTTCCAGTTCCAAATTTACGCTTGCATTCCTTATCTTTGCGATCAAATTTGAGCTATCCAGAGTATCACCTGCCTCCACAATATGACCGCCTTTTTGAGAATATTGTTTAAGCAAACTTTCTGTTGCAGCATCAAGATCGTAATAGCCCGGAATTATCACAACTGAATACTTTTCTAAATCATTCAATGTAATCGGTTTATTCACAAATTCGCTATCTCCTTTGTAAATAATATCAAATAGAATATGCGCTTCCTGCAGCGCCTGTCCGGTTTTTACGAAATTATCCCATGCTGCCCACGCACGCCATTTAACTTGGTTGGTCAAGGTGGAATGAAGATCATGCAGGAGCGCAACTTTTGATATGCGAGAAACATTTTCGTAATAGCTTTGGTGAGAAGAAATAAAGTTTGTGTATGCAGATAATTTATCAAGAGGAACATTATACGCTCCACCTCCTAAGACATAAGAATTGTATGGAATGAGGAAAGATCCGCCGCAGGCGTAAGCCTCAGCAAGCCAATGCCGCCATAACCACCAATCGTCCTTTGAAATATTTGCTAAGACAAAGATATCTGGGAATCCGATGACTGGCTTAGATGGAGAGAGTGCCTCTCCGAGCAAGTATATTGTAAAATGTTTGCCCTCTGGCAAAAAGCCGATTGGCATTTCGAAAACCACAAAATCAAGATATGGAATATAAATCTGCTGGTCAGGCCTAAGGCCGTATGTGTTGCCAGAGAATAAAATGTCTCTTCCAGCATAATCGCGCGCATATTGGATTAATTCACGTATAAACGAGACCCTGTTCAGATACCGAAATGTGAAATACTCGCTTAGCAATTTTTGATTCGGGTCGTCCCAAATACTTTTAGCTCCTTTCTCTAGGAGATAGATCCGATAGTTGAATGAATCAATATTGTCTATCCCAAAGAGATCATGCAACTGGGTGGCTGAATAGTGGCTTGAAAGATATGAGTTGAATGCGGCTATGGAATCATCGCAAAAACATTCATCATTCGTTCCAATTTCGTCAATGTGAATGGCATCTGCCTTTCCGTCTATATGCTCCTTAATCCTATTTTTCAGAAATTCCTGCCAGAGATGATTGTCGCCGCACATGGCATATTGATCCCCAAAAAATCCCATTGAATTGCCGTTTATGTCTACACAATGAGCAATTTCGTGCAAACTTTGGTTATCTGTGATCTTTGCTTGAACCGTTGGAAAATTAGAGCAGACCTTGAAGCCGTTTCGGTGAAGCTCATCTACATAGTTTTTATCGTAATCGTTTAATCCGCTATAGTAAACTGAAAATGTAACTCCAGTCGCTTTTGTCATTTTCAGATAATCAAGCGGTGGAGTTCCAAAAACATAGATATTACGCTTGTCAAGCCAGTCATTGTTGAAAACATAATTTTCAACAATACCTTTATGATCTTTTAAATAAACAAAAAACAAAGACCCTGCGATAATGAGAATTAGCACCGCGCCGATGATTATTTTTTTATTCGTATTCTTTCCTCATTTAAACAAAGTAATAAATTTTGGTAAATATATTTCTTTTTTGAATTTCTGATTAATTCTATTGATATAACGGTATTGGGCTATCCGAAGTCCCGCTTAAAGCGGGATTTGGGCGAACAGAGTGAGCCGTATAGCCCGCCTTATATGAGCCGAACTACGTGAGGCCGAGGAGCGAGGCAGCGAAGCGTCCAGCCCAGAAACCGTCATTAGATAATCCTGTTTTTAATTCCATATTTCTCACTCTTTTGTTGGTTTCTCTTTCCAGTATTTTCTTAAATTCTGAAACAAGCCTTGTTTGCACCTTTTTATTGCTTTTCGCAATTTCAGTCAAAGCAAAAGCAGCACTCCATCTTACGACTGTGCCTTTATCTTTTGTATTCTCTAAGAGCTTTGGGATGGCTTCTTTAACTTTATCTGGAAATTTTTGAGCAACATTGCCAATTATTCTACAAGCTTCCCATCTCACTCGAGGTTCTTTGTCGTTGATGTGCTCAAATACAAAATCAAGGCAATTTTATGCAAATTCAGGATTTTCTTTCGTCAGATATTCTATCGCTTCCATACAATTACCTTTTTCAGCAGTGGTATCATCTTCAAAACATTGAATAATTTCATCAATCGCTTTCTTATTCCTTCACAAATTTTCGGCCAAAAGTTCAACAATTTCTTTTGGTTTTTTTGATTTGAGTATCTCTTTATTTGTTGCCACGATCTTACCACCCTAACTGGTTTACGTCCAACCGAAGGTTGTATTTCTTGTAGACTAATCTCAGAACTATCCACTAAAGGAGAATTAAATCAATATCTAGATGAAGATTTAATGATGTTACAACACTTCAAGTATAAGACCTTATTTTTGAGGAAAAGTAAAATGCCTTCATCTCCTTCATAACCAAAGACTTACTTGACCTCGTTTTGGAATGTAAACCAAAAATTAAATCGATAAGGGTGATAACTAAGGCGCTTAGAAAAAGAGGCAATAAAACGCCTCAAAGGTGAAAATTGCCAAAATATTCTCAATTCTCAGTTGTCGGATGCTTTTTCATCCGAGGGAGTGGACCGGGGGGGATTTGAACCCCCGACCTCCGCCGTGCGAGGGCGGCATTCATCCAGACTGAACTACCGGCCCTTTTCAGACGTTTCCTTTGTTTTCAAGTTCTATGAATGGGTTCGGGCATGATTTAACCTTTATGCGATGTTGTAGGCTGCTGTTCAGCTAACGAAAAACATATATTTGCTTCTTCATTTTTGAAAAGAATGTCGGGCGGTAGCTCAGCTTGGCAGAGCTTCCGAATCAGCCTGAGAATTGGCTGATGGAGACGCTGTAGATGTCCACCTTGTGGTGGATGTTGCTCAGCTGCCAAGCGTACAGAAACCGGACTGTCGCAGGAGAACCGTGGCTAGCCCTTGGTTCGGCGAATTCAAAATAGGACAGCTACAAAAGCTTCCTATGAAAGTCCCGCCCGCCCGACCATATTCTTAAAAAAATTTTGTTGCTTCAGGATTTGCTGGTTTTTATTCCAGGAAAATTGCTTATTGCCTTTGCCAGTGGTGGAACGAGGATGGCGAATATCAGAGTGTTAGTGAAGGTGTGGATTATAGGCGGGTACGGCATGTACAAAGGTATAAACGTAAGGTAGATTGCCTCCCAAACTGAAGCGTAAAATATTGGATATGCTAAATAGAAACCAACACTTCCGAGAACATCGTAAATAAAGGTTAACACGAATCCCCAAAAAGCCATCTCAGCCGCAAACCTGGCGTTAATTTTCATCGGGTTGTGACGTTTTCCCAAAAATCCCCCAACTATACCGTAAACCGCACCAAGCAAAACCATTACAATCAATAGAACAGGCGAAATTGTAAACAAAAACGCAGCGGGATGCGCAAAAGGATAAGGCACCAACATGTAAATAAAAAGGGTAATAGCGCCATTCAACGCTCCTATAACCCGGCCAAACATTAATCCGCTAACAAAAATCAAAACAGTCATGAACTCGAAAACCCCAGGCAGCGAAGACAGCGCCAAGCCTCTACCATAACCTGCAACAAAACAGACTGCGGAGAAGACTGAGATTAGCGCCAAATCCTTTGCTTTTAAGTGCATAACAGGTTGGATAATCCATCCAATATAAAAACTTTTCTATTAAATACCGTTCTTCAGTCCGCTAATCATATAGATTTTATGTGCTTTGTTGAAAGGTTTTTATTTTGCCTCGATGTTTGAAATTTCCAAACACGAGGGATTAGTCATCGAGAATCTTGAACAACAAATTACACGGTTACTCAGCGAACTTTCCGCTTTGAAAGCTGAAAGAGATAAGTTTAATGAAGAGGCAAAGATGTGGGCTGAAAAACGCGACGAGCTCCAAGAGGAAATCCGAAAGATACGACAAGAAGCAAAGAATCTCAAAGACAAACGAGACAGTCTACATAACGAGATAAAATTTCTTAAAACAATGAGAGAAGAACGCCTAAAAAAGCGTTCGGAAACGTTGGAGCTGCTTAAAAGTCAAAGGCAAAAAATCAAGGGCATGTTGGCAACCAAGATTGGTCGAAGTTCAAAATTTTTGGAAGATGAAATTGCGAGAATCGACTGGAAAATTCAAACAGAACTACATTCGTTGGAAGAAGAAAGAAAACTGGTTGATCAAGTGAAAACCTTAGAGGCACAATTACAGGCGCATAAACAAATTGAACACACAAATACCGAGTTGGATAAACTAAAAAAGGAAATTCAAATGTTAAAAGACGAAATTCAGACAGACTCAAGCAAAATTCACGAATTGGCTGAAAAAAGCCAAAAGTTCCACGAAAATATGATGGAAAAACTTGAAAAAGCAAAGGATTTTCAAACAAAAGCTGATGAGATGCACCGTAAATACGTTGAAACAAAAGAAAAAGCTAATGCAGTTCACCTAAAATGTGCGGAAATGTCTGAGCAAATAAAAAATCTTCGAACCGCAATCAAGCAAAAGGAAGAAGAGGAAAGAAAAAAGCAGCAGCTAGACCTTAAGAAGAAAATCGAGAATGACGCCTTGGAAAAATTGAAAAAAGGCAAAAAACTCAGTTTCGACGAGTTCAAAATCCTAGCTGAACAAGGAAAAATCTAGACTCCTTTCAAAATAGAAAAGACGTTGACTTGGTTGTTTTGTCTTTGTTACTTTTTATTTGGCTCAGATAGATACACGGGGCTATAACATTTATTGGGAAGAACCGCATAATTCATAGTTGAACCTATGTGGGAAAAGGTTGATGGCGAACCCTGAAGAGCCAAAAGCTGAACGACTTCTAATTCTCTGCGTTGACCGAGACAATGACATAGGCAGAAAAACAAACACTCCAACGCCCATTGTCGGCAAAAAAGACAACCTTGACTCAGCATTGAAACTTATTCTTGCCGACCCTGAAGAGGCTGACGCCAACACAATGTTTGAGGCCATAAGAATATACGATGATCTTCAGCAAGATCGAACCACAAACGGAGTATATGAAATCGCAACAATAGCAGGCTCAGAACTTGGAGGAGTCTCTTCAGATCGTAAGCTAGTCTCTGAGCTTATGGATGTTTTGAAAAGATTCAAGGCAGACGGCTTAATTCTTGTCACTGACGGCTTTGCAGACGAGGACATTATACCGTTAGTCCAGTCGAGAGTTCCAGTCACTTCGGTGCGGAGAGTAGTAGTAAAACACAGCGAGTCCATTGAGGAAACAGCAGCGATCTTCTCAAGGTATTGGAAGATGATCATGGAAGATCCACGGTACTCAAGGATTGTGCTTGGACTACCAGGAATCCTATTGATATCCATTGGTTTACTGGTTTACCTTGGCACGTTTATCAGGTTCGACATCTACACTTGGACAGCGATTGTTGGACTAATCATAATAGGAGGATACCTGCTCGAAAAAGGATACGGTCTAGACCGAAGAATTTCAGCTGCCCTCTCACGGCCATACCATTACACCATTTCAGGTCTTGTCACAAACTTTTCGCTGTTGGCAGGGTTTCTTTTAGCAGGTGTCGGTTTCTACCAAGCTTGGATCTATGTTGCTGCCAATTTCGGCATTGAATTTCAGTTTCCAATGGACACAAACCGGTTTATGGATATTCTGCCTCAGATAATTGGTCGGATGATTGAAAAATCGTCAACCTTAGTCGTCGTCGGTGTCAGCGTGTCTTTGGCTGGTAGATCAGTTGGTTATCTCTTAGAACGTGATTCTAGGTTCTGGCGAACAGCGGCTTTAGTGATTGTTGCAGCTTGGTCGTGGTTCATCCTAGATGCGGTTTCTCTCATCATTCTCAATCCAACTTTCCCAACGAGCGGACTCATCGCCTCCACAATTGTGGGAATAGTCGTCATAGTAGCCGCAGGCCTCAGCACTCATTTCCTAAGCCGAAGATTTCAGCACATACTCAAAGACAGGGTGGATGAAGAAAAAGAGCCTGAAAAGAAACGAGAAAATAGTGAGTCCAAAAAAGTTGTCTATAAAAAATCGGGTAACAACCCATCGCTTGATGAATGAGAAACTGAATACACGGAACCAGAAAATAAAAAAATAAAGGTCACTATTTATATCAGTCATAAATTTCGTTATTAATGCATTTACTTACTAGAGTGAAATGATAAAAAGTCGGAGAAACAATATTATGCTGAAAAGCCTTCTTTCGGTTATAGGCGTATACCGGATATACGAAAAGTGGCTAACGAACCAAGTCAAAGACAAGCCTATGCCAGAACACATAGCCATTATCCTAGATGGAAACCGAAGGTGGGCGCAGAATCATTCGATGAATCCCGCTGAAGGACATTTCTACGGAGCTGACAAAACCGAAAACGTTCTGAAGTGGTGCTTGGACTTAGGAGTAAAAACAATCACTCTATACGCTTTCTCAACGGAAAATTTCAAACGGCCACCGGAAGAAGTTGAGGAAATCATGAGCCTCTTCAATGAGAAGCTTCAAAAAATTCTTAAAGACGACGACATTCACAAGCACCAAGTCCGAGTGAAAGCCATTGGAAGGCTTAATCTTCTGCCTGGGACCCTTCAGGAGTTGGTGAAGAAGGTTGAGGAAGCAACCGAAGAGTACAACGACCGCTTTTTGAACATAGCTATGGCCTATGGTGGAAGAGCAGAAATTGTGGATGCTGCCAAGGAAATTGCACAAAAAATCATTAACGGAACAATGTCGCCTAACGAAATAGACGAAGAAACCTTTGAAAAACACCTCTACACAGCGCATTTGCCAAAGCAAGATCCTGACTTGATCATTCGAACGTCAGGTGAAGAAAGGCTAAGCGGATTCCTTTTGTACCAGTCTGCTTACAGCGAACTCTGCTTTCTCGACGTTTTTTGGCCAGAATTTAGGCGTATCGATCTTTTAAGAGCCATCAGGACATATCAAAAAAGGAAGAGACGCTTTGGCACGTAAAACTATTTAATGATTCCATAGATGCAGCCTGTTGGTATGTGTATCACAGGAACATTAGGAAACTGTTTCTGCAAGTAATGTGAAAGGGTCCTCATTCCTGGCTCTTCGGATGTGGAATGGTTAACTATCAACATTGGCACTTCAGAATCGAGAGACCACTGACCAGATTCCCAAAGCCTTGTTCCGTCATCTGTAACCAAAAGGATGTCTGCGCCCAATTTTTCCATTTCGCGGTAATTTACGATAGCGCCTGTGCTGATGGCTATCCGAGAAACCCTTTTTCTTTTGTCGCCAACAACTTGAACAACTTCTTGGCCAAGAGGTTTCAACCGTCTAAGGATTCTTCGAGCTATCTTTTCAACTGTCGTCTCCTTAACCTCGTGGACTTCATAGAACTTTTTTGTTGCCACAGGTTTTCCTCTAAAACCCAGCCAATTCGCCCAAGCGCCATGTATGCCTATTTTAGGGTAATCGTCCCAGAAATCATGGCATCTATAGATGATAATTCCAGTCTTTTGAAGCCATTCATACTTTGTAATCCACACGTCGTTTTTGCCCAGTGTCATTCCTAGAAACCCTCTTAAGTGGTTGTCGACAGATGGTGTGCCACCGTTGATTTTTCCTTCATCATTCACTGTCACCGCATAAAGAGGTTCATGTGTGACAAACAAATTGCAATCGGCTTCAAGTGCCTTCTTAAGGTTCACAAACGTAGGCATCCACGAAACCGCTATTCCCTTAACATCAGAATTTGGGTCGCCGACTAGAAACGTGTCAACTGTTTTTTCCCAATTTACCCAGCTTCCAACCTCTTTCATGTGCTTATGTAGTTCCCAAGCTTTCATGGCTTTCTCATCCTCTTAAGCTCTTTTCTTTGCGCTTATTATCGAAATTATGTCCCTGTCACGAAGTTCGTAGTCTTCTCCACGGTTAATTTTACTTTTTGCATCAACCGCGTGGATGAAAGTTTCTCCAAGTTCAGTGTGTATCATGTACGCCAGTTCACGCGCAGTTGTTCCTTTTGGAATTAATCTTGCGTCAGGTAAAACTCTTCCGTTGTGGTCTGAAAGTTTCTCGACGTCCTCAACCGTGTAGACAACAATCATGTTTAATAAATCAAAAAACGCTGTGTTGATGGCTTTTTGGACTCCTGTTGTCTCATGTTGGAGAACTTTTTCACGTATAATCTCCAAGGCCCTTTTTTGTTTTTCAGTGATATTTGCTGAGTCTAGAACTTGGAAATCTTTGTCTCCAGGCAAGTACTTTATCAATCTTTTTTCAGATGCTCTTCTCAAAGCAAGTTCAGCTTCAGCACAACACGGAATCACGGTATATCCTGTTTCCTTCAGTCTTTTCACGTTCTCTTCGGCTGGTGGCACGTCAATCTTGTTTGCTGCTATTAGCATTGGTTTTGAAATTGTCCTTAGAGTGTCGACAAACACGTAAAATTCGTCGTCAGCCCACATTGTAGGCTTGTCGGCGTTTAACCCAGTTTTCCTCAAAGTCTCTAAAATGTGTTTACGGCCTATGGAAAGCCCGCTTAACCTTTCCTCAAGAAGAGTGTACAAATCTGTTCTCGAGGATTCCACAGTTCGAGCGATCCTTGGCCAGTCACGTTTGAGAATTTGGACAAGCCACATTGTAATCTCTTTTTCTAGAAACCTAACGTCTTCTAAAGGGTCATGCATTCCAGGTGGAACCAGTCGCCCCTCAAGGTCTGTTGATCCAGACGCATCTACAATATGAATAAGCGCGTCGGCTTTTCGTATCTCGTCGAGAAACTGGTTTCCTAATCCTCTTCCCTGCCAAGCATCGGGCACCAGCCCAGCAGTGTCTACAAGTTCAACAGGGATCAACCTCGCACCGTCAATGCAAACTGAGTTCACAGGGTTATCTTTCACATTAAGGTCCTTGCAGACACATTGCGTTCTTAAGTATCCTATTCCCCTATTTGGCTTGATTGTGGTAAACGGGTAGTTAGCTATCTCGACCGTAGCAAGAGTTGCCGCACTGAAAAAAGTTGACTTGCCCACATTCGGTTTCCCAACAATTCCGACTAAAAACGTGATTGCATATCACCCTCTGAAGCGGGTTTAATCTTGTAATTCAATATATACTCAAATATAAAATGGCATCGTACATATTTCGTCAAGAAAGGCATAGTTTCAAACATAATAAAAGAAAAGCGTTAGAAAGTTATGATTTTATCGGCACAGCCTTTTCCCTTTTCATTATTTCCCTAGCCACGATAACTCCGCTTGCGCTTGCCTGTATTAAGCCGCGGGTAACTCCTGCACCGTCGCCGATTGTGAAAAGGTTGTGGATTTGGGTTTCTAGGCTTTCGTTGAGTTCCAGCCGAGAAGAATAGAACTTGACCTCAACGCCGTAGAGCAAGGTGTGTTTACTCGATATACCTGATGCCACTTTGTCTAGTGCGTCAAGCATCTCACGTATATCTGTCAAGTAACGATAAGGCAAAACGAAGCTAAGATCTCCTGGAACAGCTGTTTTCAAGGTTGGTTTCACAACACTCCTGGCTATACGTTCCTCAGTGGACCTTCTGCCTGAGTCTAGGTCGCCAAGTCTCTGGATTACGACGCATCCTGAAAGCAAGTTGGCTAAACGCGCAATGTATTCGCCATAGGCAATGGGTTCTCTAAACGGGTACGTGAATGCTGTACTAACCAAGATGGCGAAGTTTGTATTTTCAGTTTTTCTTTCAGCGTAGCTTTGCCCGTTAACGCTGATTATTCCGCCGTATGATTCGGTAATTACCTCGCCGTACGGCGCAACACAGAAAGTTCTAACCTGATCGTCAAAGGCTTTTGAGTAATAGATGAACTTGGGTTCGTAAAGAACTTTTGTAAGCCTTTCCATAACAGACGCAAGGGTTTCAACCCTGACTCCAACGTCCACAGGGTTGTTCAATGTCTTCAGACCTAACGCTTGAGCTTCGCACTTCAGCCATTCCGCTCCCACGCGTCCGGGTGCAGCTATTACGTATTTTGCAAACATTTTTTCGCCACTTGCAGTCTCAACACCTTGAGCCATCATGCCCTTTACTAGCAGGCTTTTCACTTGGGTTCTTGTCTTAACTTCTACTTTGTTATTTAGTTCTTTACGCATTTTTTGAAGAATCTCAGCGCATTTATCTGTCCCGAGATGTCTGATTTTCTGACGTATCAGCTTCAACCCAGCGAGGGCTGCTTCTCTTTCGATCTTTTCAACCTCATCTTGATCTTCGCCGTAAACGATTGGCGAGTTACTGTACTTCGTGTATGTCTTGTCGACGTAATCTAGCAGATTTTCTAATGCATGTTGTCCTATGTATTCGTCCAGCCAACCACCTACAGAGGTCGAAAGTGTAAGTTTGCCATCGCTAAAGGCTCCTGCGCCGCCCCAACCTGAAAGAAGCGTACATGGGTCGCAGTTAACGCAGCCTAAGCCTCTGCTCGCAGGGCATTTACGTTTATCTATGTCAGGCCCCTGGTCAAGCATAAGAATGTTTAGATTTGTGTTTTTTGCTAGCTCGAGTGCAGCAAAGATTCCTGCTGGACCGGCGCCAACAATTATTACGTCGTAAGCCACAACCGATCCTTCCCAGAGTAGATACAATGGCTTAAATATATGTTTTATTGTTAATCGAATGATAGGTGTTCACACCTGAGCTTGTTTGCCAATGAACAATATAATGTATTATAATAAACGTAATATACTGGCGTAAAATATTCCATGACTGTGTATAGGTATGAAGGAAAACAGCTCAGGAATCATTGTTTACAGGAAAGAACACAATCAAAGGCTGTACTTACTCTTACATTACCAGTATAGAGGCGACTATTGGGATTTTCCACGTGGTAACATCAGAGAAGGCGAAACACCCATCGAAGCAGCTTTGCGGGAAACCGAGGAGGAAACTGGGCTTTCAACAAGCGATCTAAGAATTGTTAAAGGCTTTGAGGAGCACGCCAAGTGGTTTTACAGCCTTAATGGGCAAACTGTTTTCAAGACGGTTACTTACTTTCTCGCGGAAACTGGAAATGTGGATGTGAAAGTTTCAGAGGAACACGTAGGTGCACGGTGGGTTACCTATTCTGAAGCTTTTAATATCCTTAAATATAAAAACTCGAAGAGGATGTTGCAGAAGGCTGAGGGTTTTTTGAAAACACTTGAAAGCCTATCGTCATGAATCGGGTAAATTTGTTTTGCTCTTTTTTGTAAGCTTATTTCCAGTCTAGCAGTCTTTTTTCGCCTTCGATTTTTTTGATGTCTGTAATGTCTTGGGTGACTTCTAGACAACCAAGATATGCGCCGTTGTTGTCTCTTACTGCAAAGTATCGGATAAAAACCAGTTTATCTTTCAGGTTTAACCAAAACTCAGCTACGTTTTTGTTGCCTCGTTTGAATGATTCTAGTATTTGGTTGACAATATGAACGCTTTTTTGAGGATGACATTGTTGAACCTTCCGTCCGATGACAGCTTTGGTTCTTACAAATATTCTATCTTTGCCTTGGCTGAAATAACGCACAGTGTCATCTTTATCAACGAACGTGATGTCAATGGGCAACGTGTTAAGCACTGCCTCAAGTTCTTCTTTCGTAAATGACCCCGTCTCAAATGAAATGGGAGATATCGGCTTTGTTTGTATAACAGATGGTGCCATAATTTTTTCAACAATGAATTCCGTGGGTTCAGGAGTGAAACAGCAGTAGCCTATTTCGTCGAACTGTTTTCTAACATCAACCCATTCAGGAGGTTCGATGACTTTCATAGCTGTTGGAAACAGAATATTGTTCTCCTTATAAAAGTGGCTAGAAAGCATCTCATTTAAGGCAACAGATGCCTTCTCAAGGTTAGATGTGAAACTCTTGAAATCTACCTTGCTTCGAGTCTCAAAAGTTAAGAACAACTCTTTTTCAATCTGCCTAATCTTATCATGTTCCATCCACATGATAGCTGGCGGCTGGGTTACGCCGTGCTTCTCTAGAAGTGGGAAAAGAACGTTCTCTTCGCGGAGATAGTGGCTTTCTGACTCTCTAAGATGTTCCAGTGTATTGCCTAAACGATCCACATCATCTTTTGAATCTTCAAAACTCTTAGCCTTCCTGACTTTTCCAGCAACTTCTTTAAGGGTTTCAGCGAATTCCAAGAGAATCTTATGCTCCTCCATAAGTATGTTAACTGGGTGGCCTTTTGGAGCTGAGGTTTCCTCTTTTTCGATTGATTCTCTGAATAATGCGAGGTGAACTTCACACAACCTATGAATTTCCTCACGCGGCATACCTTCAACTACGAGTTCCTCTTCTATGCATGCAATATCATCTGACGAAACCGTTCCAAAAACCTTCTTGAATTTAGCCTTTGCTTTTTCTAGGTCTGCGCCTTCATGTAGGCTTCGAATCAAGTTTTTTAATGCTTCCTTCTTTTCTGTTTGCACGAAAATTCCTCCTCTCTAAATTATTGTGAACGCTGCTTTTAATCTTGTATTATATATGTTGAACGAAACAGATAAATGTTAACAATGTTATATTCTTTCGATTCACTCAAAATTCAACGACGCCTTTGAAGACTTTCTCAGCAGGACCAGTCATCAAGATGTTTTTGTCTTTAAATTGTATCTTGAGGTTTCCACCCAGTAAGTGAACGGTGCATGGGCCATTAACTTTTCCAAGAAGACGTGCAACCGCGACAGTCGCGCAAGCTCCTGTTCCGCACGCCATAGTCTCTCCTACTCCGCGTTCCCAAACACGCATCTTAAGATCTTTTCGGTTTAAATATTGCACAAATTCAACATTTATTCTGGCTGGAAACATTTTGTGATTTTCAATTTTTGGACCATAAGTTCCAACTGGGAAACTGTCAACATCTTCGACGAATATTACGCAGTGAGGGTTCCCCACTGAAACGCAAGTAACCTTGAAATTGGCGCCATCAACATCAAGGTCTTCGTTTACGCATGTTCCATCTCCAACAACGGGAATTCTCGATCTATCAAATACAGGTTCACCCATGTCAACAGTAACTTGGTAAACTTTGTCTTTATCCGTCTCCAGCCAAACCGTTTTTACTCCAGCAAGAGTTTCGATTTTTAGCTCCTTCTTTTTAGATACTCCCTTTTCGAAGCAATACTTAGCAAAGCATCTTATGCCGTTTCCTGAAGTTTCAGCTTCGGTTCCGTCAGCATTGAAAATCCTCATCTTAACATCCGCAACTTCTGAATTGCATAAAAAAAGCAGACCGTCTGCACCGATTGAAAAGTACCTTTTGCACAGTTTCTCCGAGATTCTGCCCAGCTCCTTTTCTGGTAATAACTCGTTTCGGTTGTCAACGACGATGAAGTCGTTCCCTAAACCATGCATCTTCCAAAAACCTATTCTAACCAAGCGAACCACACCTCTAAATTGTCGTAAACACCAAATTAACTATTTTTCGGTTCCACCTTCTTCATAGAACTCTTTGTACACATTTGACCCAAAAAGTGCAGCTATTTTGGCCTTAATAAAACCCTTGCGCCAAAAGCATCCAGATTTATGTGTTCCTTGACCTCTTTACCAGTTAAAAGGTCTTCAAATTCATCTCCGTTACATTTTACACTTATTGAGTTCTGCGTATGGTTCAACGCGAAAACGATGTTGCTATTTGAGCTTATTCTTTCTGTCGCTTCAAAATCCTCAGCATATGGCAACACAGGTTTTATGGTGCCTTTCTTTGTAAGCCAATCAACCAGATCAGCATAGAAACTTTTTTCAGCAAAGGTTCCAACGTAAACAGCTACGCCATTTCCAAACTTGTTCATCGAAACGCAAGGTTTACTCTTGTATGATCCACTTTGATAGTAAGCAAGAGTCTCTGCGTTTTTTGGCACAAGTAGTTCTGCCCAGTTTCTGCCTTCATGAACGTTTTGAACACCAAGTTCTGTGCTAACTGTTTCCAGTTTAATTTTTCCGCCGCCTGGTAACCCTGTGTATTCCTCTATTTCTATACCAAAAACATCAGAGAGGCATCCAGGCAACGTGTCCTCAACTATTACGTTGTTCCAGTTCTTTGCACCAGTTCTCGGTGTGGCAACAAGGGTTCCGCCCTTCTCAACAAAAGACCTTAAGTTCTTTTCAACCCTCTTATCCATCAACATCAAAGACGGAATGAACACAGCTTTGTACTGTTCAATGTTTTCGAAAGTTGGTTCAACAAAGTCAACCATCACGTTTCTTGAGTAAAGAGCCTCATAACAGTCTAAGGTTGGCCCCCAAGACGACTCGCCATAATAGTTTTTGTCTCCACGGGGAACCTCCATGTCCCAAGCCCAAATGTTATCATAGATAAGCGTAACTGCAACCTCAGACTTGACCGTTGAACGTTCAAGGTAAGGTATAATCCTCTGCAATTCCTCTGATGTTTTCTTTACCTCGGCGTATCTTCTTCTCGGCACGCCGTCGTGGTCGAGGATTCCGTGCCAATACTCCTCAGCTCCAAACCTGCATGTTCTCCACCTAAAATAGATTATGCCGTCTGCTCCTCTAGCAATCGACTGGTATGTCCAAAGCCTTATTTGCCCAGGTAACGGAATTGGCGCTTGACTGGTTACCACCGCGCCTGACTGTAACTCCATAATCCAGTAGGGCTTTTTCTTTAAGCTTCGCATAATGTCGTGACACATAGCTAAAGCAGCAAGATCCATCTGTGCACCCCATTTCGGATAATAGTCGAACGAAATATGGTCAAGGCGCTCAGCGAGTTTAAAGTAGTCCAGTTCCTTGTACATGCCCATGAAATTGTGCGTTACAAACTGGTGAGAGACGTGCTTGCGGATTACGTTGACCTGTTCCTGCTGATATTTTACCCACGAGTCGCTTGTGAAACGCCGCCATTCAAGGTTCAAGCTTGGGTTCTGCATCATCAGAGGCGGTCTAGGAGGGAAAATCTCGTCCCAGTCGCTGTATTGTTGACCCCAAAAAATTAGCCCGCATTCCTCATTTAATCTTTCGATTGAACCGTATTTTGCCCTTAGCCATTCCCTGTAAGCTTCGATGCAGTTGTTGCAGTAGCATGGGTCGCCCATGAACTCGTTGTCGATCTGCCATCCTACGACGTTTGGGTTGCTCTTATAATGAAGAACCATGGCTTCCGTAATCCGCTTGGAAAACTCAATGTAAACAGGATTATTTGGGCAATAGTTTTTCCTAGTTGCCTCAGCAGCCCGTTTCCCATACCCGTCAATCCGCAGAATATCTGGATGCGTCTTAACAATCCACGGAGGAGGAGCAGCTGTTGGTGTTCCAAGAATTGCTTTTATACCTTTTGTTGAAAGGGTCTTTATGGCTTTATCTAGCCAGTCAAAGCAGTATTCACCTTTTCGTGGTTCTAGCTTGCTCCATGCGAACTCCGCGAGCCTAACGATGTTAAAGCCTGCCTTGTTCATTAATTCAGCATCTTCTAACCATCTTTTTTCAGGCCAATGTTCAGGGTAATAATCAACTCCAAAGGGGAAAGACAAGGCGGTTCACTCCAAATCCTTTTCAATCAACTCATAGAAGACTATTATTAATAACATTTTTTAAAGGATAAAAGTGTCTTCTTCTATAGCGTTAGTTGTTTTCCTTTGCTGAACGGTTCGAACCGCCATCGTTCCTTGTTGACAACCATGTCTGTTAATATTTCTTTCGAAAGGTTCAACGGCAGAGAAAGAAAAACCCTTACCACGTGTTTACAGATTTTCTTTTCTTGGTGCTGCTTAGCCCAGTCTTCGCATGTATGCCTGATTACCTTGTTAACTAGGTCGATGTGAACCTCGTATTCTTTCACGTCTGCGGAAACCCTTTTTTCTGTTGCTTCTCTAAAAGACACGTCAGGCTGCCGAATTGTTTCTGCCCTGTCAATTCTACGTGCGTCAGTAAATTCTCGGAGCAGCTGCGAAAGACTTAGCTTCATGACTTCTTTTAGAGACTTTTGAACCGTCTCAATTGGAAGCTCAGCCTGTTTTCCAGTAATGTAGGCTTGAATTTTGTTTTTGACCTTGGTTTGAAGCCGTGTTGCAATGCCGAGTTTTTCCAAAATTTGGATGCAGTTTTCAGGTGCATAACCGTGGAAGTGGTTGTTGAAGTACCCGTAAACCTTCTTAGTCTTCTCCGCTGCCTCTTTGACCTTTGGAACCCATTCATCTAGCTCTTTTTCGCTGTAGCGGTAGTCGAACCACTGGCGTCTGTGTCTGCCATGCCACCTAATGTACGCAAAATCAGCTGTCAAAACCAAGACTGGCGGAAGAAGAGGCTCATCAACAACCGTGTAAGCCACATTATGTTCTTTAAGCAGACTCCAAGTTTCGTCTCGAATCCAAGAAACGTTGCGGAATTCAACTGCGAACCTGTAGCTGTCTGGAAGCAACGCTAAAAACTTGCTAAGATTCTCAACTTCGTTGAAGCTAAACTCGGGTGGCAACTGAATGAGAACCGCGCCTAGCTTGCCAACATCATTCATGGGCTTCATCAAGTCAAGGAACTTTTCCAGATCATTTTTCACGCCTTTGCCAAGGTCAAGCTTCTTATTGTGGGTAATTAACTGCGGTAGCTTCGCTGAGAAAACGAAATCTCTAGGAGAACCTCGGGTTAAGCCATAAATTAAACCTAGACTGGGGTAAGTATAAAAAGTCGAGTTGATTTCAGAGGTTCTGAAGACCCTTGTGTACTCGCTGAACATCTTTTTTCGTTCAGTGTAGAAAGGTCCAACCCACTCCTCATAACTCCAGCCAGATGTGCCTAAAAAAACATTATCTTGATCTTTGTTCTCTTCTAAACCCAAAACCTTCACCAAACAACTGCAATTCTTTCTTGCGCCGCCTTACCTTTTTAAAGCTAAACGAAATGCGGGATTTAACTGTTCCCTAAACTAAGATAGCTTATGCTAGAACCGGAACTTACCAAAAAAGCACTTCATTTTTTGGGCGACCTTGTTCATCAAATGGGTGTTTAAGTTAAATATTTACGCCTTACATACAGTTTATTCTGTTAAGGTCAGGATTGAACCATGGAGCGGAAAAACATTTCTTTTGAGGGTTCAGCTTCGTCTCCTATGTTGCTTTTTCCTTCAAGGACGCGGAAATACGTTAGGCTAACGGGAGAACAAGCCTATAAAAGCTTAAATGGTCTTCTAAGTGAATGTTCCAGTTCAAAAAAACCTGTGTTAATGCAGAAGGAGTCCTTGATGTCTAGGGCTAGGCTGAACGGGTTTTTTGGAGCAACAGTAACTGTTAAGGTTCTTCCAGAAGGAGATGTAAGCTCCATAGATTTGGTTTTCAGCTATAAAAGAGCGGTTTACGCTTCGCTCTTAATCTGTGCCGCCATAATACTGTTGGAGTTCTTGGTTTTTCGCAACGTGTTTACGATACTTGGCGTAGTACTCGTCATTCCGCTTATTTACAATGCAAACAGTTCAGCAAACAATTTCTTAAACTTGGTGAACGACACTTTACCTCTAATTGAAAAAGAGTTTGCCCAAAAAGCCTTGCTTGCAGACCGCGAAAGATGGAAAGCCCAACCGAAGGACACTGAGGCACTTTACAGGAAACTAAGCGAAAAACACACTAAGACCTGGGGTAACACAAAAGTTTTGGAATACAAAGTTTCAGAATATCAAAAACTGGGTTTAACGCGGTTTGAGGCAATAAGGAAAACGGCGGAGGAAGAAGGCTTAGACTAGGTTAAAAGCAAAGTTGAAAAACCTAAGAACCTGAACGTTCAGCTATGGGTAGACCCTATTAATCAACCTTGGAAATGCTATTGCGTCTCTTATGTGTTCAAGCTTGCATATCCATGCAACTGTCCGTTCGACGCCTAAGCCGAATCCTGAATGAGGCACTGAGCCATATCTTCTGAGGTCGATGTACCACTCGTAATCTTTCGGATTAAGGTTTTCTTCCTCTATCCTCTTCAGCAACTCGCCTAAATCGTGAATTCTCTGTCCACCACCCGTAATTTCACCGTAACCTTCAGGAGCTAAAAGGTCAACTGACAATGTGACGTCTGGATTAGCTGGGTCTGGCTTATGGTAGAAGGCCTTAATGTCCTCTGGGAAGTGAGTAACGAAGAAGGGCTTATCAAACTCCTCGGTGAGCTGCTTCTCCTCAACCCAACCAAGGTCGTTTCCATACTCGAATTTTACCCCCCTCTTTTCGAGGATGCTAACAACCTCGTCATATCGGACTCGTTGAAAAGGCGGCGACATACGTAAAATTTCCTGTGGAGGTCTACCTAGCATTTCAAGTTCTTTCGCTGCTTTTTCCGCTAACTTCGTGAAGATGTGGCCTAAAAGGCTCTCTTGAACCTTCATTATGCAGTCTAAATCGCACCAAGGTGCTTCAGCTTCGAGGTGCCAGTACTCAGTAAGGTGTCTTCGAGTTCTGGATTTTTCAGCTCGAAATGATGGAGCAAGTGTGTAGATTTTGCCCAAACTGGCTATAGCTGCCTCTGCATAAAGCTGCCAGCTCTGGCTAAGGTATGCTTCCTGCTCGAAGTATTTTACGGAGAAAAGCGTTGAGCCACCTTCACATGCAGCTGTTATCAGTGTAGGAGAGTGAAACTCGGTGTAGCCATTGTTTTGGAACCATTCTCTTGCTGCTTCGAGGAACTTTGACCTTACTCGAAGTATGGCTTGCATCTTCGGACTTCTTATCCACAGATGTCTATGGTCAAGAAGAAACTCTGGACCGTGAAACTTCTTCGCAATTGGATAATCTGCCTCAGCTAGGTGGACGACGTTTATGTTTTCAATTCTAATCTCGTACCCGCCAGGAGCTCTTTTGTCCTCGAAAACTGTTCCTATGAGCCCCAAAGAGGATTCTTGAGTAAGATTTTTTGCCTCCTCAAACTTCGCATCGTCCACTTTGCCTTTTTTCATAGTACACTGAATTATGCCTGTTCCGTCGCGAATCATGAAGAAATGTATACCGCCACTTGACCGCATATTGTCAAGCCAACCGCGAATTTGAACAGTCTTTCCTGTGTATTGTCCAGAGAGTACAGATGAGACGTCAACAAACTCGTCCATACCCTAAACCCAGCTGTGTTTATTTGAACAGATTGTATCTTAGACAGCTTCTAAAAGGTTTTCTAAGTAAAACTTTTTTTGTGAAATACCTTAGGCTGTCTGCTTTGGCTTCTCAGTTGGCTTGTAAAGTTTCTTTTCATAAGCACTTTTTGGTTTAAATTTTCCTTTAATGGGTTGAGGCATAGCTTTTTGTCTTCCAATATTTTTGTATCTTGCCAATGTCTTAGCTATCTTTGTCTTTGAGGGGCCTAAAGGTTTCTTCGGTTTACGTTTCAGGGCCAATGCCTTAAAAGCAGGCGACAAAGGTTTTCGTCTTTGCCTTTTCTTTTGAGTACGTCTTAAGGTGGAAACTTTCTTTTTGAATGACACCCTTTTTTCAGCTAAATTCACGTTTTCAATCATCCAGCCCACTGTTAGCCAAGATTCGGAAGCTGAATGACTTAAGCGGTTGCTCCACCACCTTTCACTTGAGTATGCAGAGTCTGGTAGTTTGTCGCCGAGAATTTCTTCAATAAACCTGAATGAAAGGGTCACAAAGTCGGTGTACTGTGCCCTTCGAACCAAAAATTGGCTGAGAGGCGCGTATTTGCTTCTAGGAGCAGCAGGCATCAGCCTTCGTTTGGCGCACCTCAGGCAGGTTGGTTTTCCTTCCTCATCGTTGACAAGGCAGTTTCTACAAAATAGCTTCTTACATCTGTTACACCGAGAAAGTGCATAATAAGGAACGGTTACGCCGCAAAGTGAACAGTCTTCATGAACGGGAACCATTACAACACACTAAACCTTTCCACTAACATGAATAGAGTCCAGCAACAAGATAAGGGTTCGCATCCATGTGCCTCAAAACCAAAATCGGGAAATGACAAAAAAAGGGTTGAGAATGGGAAAACAGTTAAATTGAGTAAAGAAGAAACAGTTAAACAATTACGGAGAGGTCTATGTTGGAAAAGAAGGTTGTAACTTTTGGGGAGATCATGCTTAGGCTTACGCCACCAAACTTTCTAAGGTTCGTTCAAGCAAGGTCGTTCGACGCCATTTACGGCGGAGGAGAAGCCAATGTAGCAATCGCCTTGGCAAACTTCGGTGTTCCAGTAGACTACGTAACTAGGCTTCCTGCTAACGCTATTGGAGACGCTTGTCTGAACTACGTTAGACAGTTTGGCGTTGGAACAAACAAAATAGTGCGTGGAGGAGAAAGACTTGGCATTTACTTCATGGAGATGGGCGCAGCACAACGCGGAAGCGAAGTAATCTATGACCGTTCAAACTCATCTATAGCAACCATTGAACCAGGAATGGTAGACTGGGACAAATCCTTCGCTGACGCATGCTGGTTCCACTGGACAGGCATAACGCCAGCAATAAGTAGAGGTGCAGCGGTAACGTGCCTCGAAGCTGCAAAAAAGGCAAAGGAGAAAGGACTCACTGTTTCCTGCGATTTGAATTACCGTGCCAAGCTTTGGAAATGGGGAAAAACCGCAACTGAGGTTATGACAGAACTCGTAAAATACGCAGATATCGCGATATGCAACGAAGAAGACGCCGAAAAAGTTTTTGGCATAAAGGCACCAGGCGTCAACGTTCTTAAAGGACAAGTTGAGGCGGAAAAATACCTTTATGTTACCCAAAAACTGATGGAGAAGTTCCCTAACCTCAGCAAAGTCGCCATCACGTTACGGGGAAGCATCAGCGCCAGCCACAACACGTGGTCAGGTGTTCTCTATGACGGAAAGACTTTCTACACTGCTCCAACCTACGACATCACCGACATCGTTGACAGAGTTGGAGGCGGAGACTCGTTTGCTGCGGGTTTGATCTATGGGCTTCTCAAGTTCAGCGGCGACCTTAAGAGAGTTCTCAACTTTGCTGTTGCAGCCTCATGTCTTAAGCACACCATCTTTGGCGACTCAAACATCGTTTCGGTGGCTGAGGTTGAAAAAATAATGTCTGGAATTGTTTCTGGAAGAGTTTCAAGGTAACAAAAGAGGGTGAAAGTATGGCGAAATTCATGAAACACGTGGTCGTTGGCAAAATATTAGATCTAGGTTTAGTGCCTGTCTTCTACCACGACGATTTGGAGACAGCTAAGAAAATCGTTCAAGCATGCGTTGACGGAGGGCAAAAGGTAATCGAGTTTACAAACAGAGGAGACTTTGCATATCAAGTCTTCGCGGAGCTCGCAAAATGGGTTAACACCACATTCAAAGACGTCATTATCGGCGTAGGTTCAGTCATCGACCCGGAGACAGCTGCGCTTTACATCAACAGCGGAGCAAACTTTGTGGTTGGACCAGTCTTTAACCCGGAAATCGCCAAAGTCTGCAACCGACGTAAAGTGCCGTACTCGCCTGGATGCGGCAGCGCCACAGAGATTTCTCAAGCCGAAGAAATGGGATGCGACATAGTTAAGGTCTTTCCAGGTGAAGAAGTTGGCGGTCCATCATTCATAAAAAATATGCTTGGCCCGTGCCCGTGGGTTAAGCTCATGCCGACTGGAGGCGTAGACACCACACGTGAAAGCATCTCAGAGTGGATTAAGGCAGGAGCAGCTGCACTCGGCATAGGGTCGAAGCTTATTTCGAAGGAACTTGTCGCTGCAGGAGACTTCGAAGCTATCACAAAGAAGGTCGAACAGTGCCTATGGTGGATAAAAGAAGCAAGAGGAACACCGCTGTTCCTCGGAATAGAACACGTAGGCCTTTATCCCGATGGAGCTACGGCTGACGAAATCGCAGACTGGTACGCAGACACTTTTGGGTTAACAAAAACAGAGGGAACATCGTCCATCTTCATTTCAGGTCAGGGATCTGGAAGAATCGAGATCATGAAAGCTGCTGAGCCTGTTAAGTGTCACATTGCGGTTCACGTTTCCAACTTCGAGGAAGCCTGCAAACGCCTACAGGAAAAAGGCTTCGAACTGGAGGAAGCCAAAATCAAGAAGGGAACTAAAGCTGCATTCTTAAAGACGCCTGACCCAGCTGGAAACAAAGTTCACGTTCTATACCAAGGTCCATAAAAAAGCTTTTAATAAATTACCCTTCTCTTTTTTCCAAAAAACATTTTATACGCTTTGTTCAAGGTTCTCAATGATTTTTTTCAGGTTTTCGCTGAATTTAGTCATAAGTATTCCTTCGATGTTGCTGATGCGTTGTTCAAGTTCAAAGTCGAAAGGCAAGGCTCCCAGATAGCGAAACCCTTTGGCCTCAACTTGCGAGCGTATCCACGATGAATCTTGCATCTGCATGTTTTCTATGACGCCAAGCACAGAATTCCCTGTTTCTCTTAGCAAGTCGAGCAGTTTTCTTACAGTTTCAAACGCAAGCCTTGAAGGAGTTGTGACTACGAGAAACTTGACATTTTTCATGAATCGAAGAAGGTCCAAGGTAATGTCGCCTATTCCAGGCGGCATGTCTAAGATGAGAAAGTCCAGGTTTCCCCATTTTATCACCGTCAAAAGTTCGATGAAGGCATCAGAGGTTTCGGAACCTCTAAGCGACGTCGCTTTGTCAGCTGAATAATAAACGATGGACATGTACCTTAAACCGTGTATTTGTGGTGGAACAATACCTTTTTCTTCTTCAGGATACTGGTCGCCAATGTCCAGAACAATGTGCGAAGAGGGGCTTGTAAAATCAAGGTCGAAGAATCCAACCTTGTATCCCTTTCGAGCCAGATTTAAGGCTAGGACAGAGGCAACTAAGGTTTTTCCTACCCCTCCTTTTCCGCTTGACACTGCGATGACGTTTCGAACATTTTTCAGTCGTTCATTTATGACTGCTGTTCGAGGGTCAATCACAACGTTTTTTCCCCACTATGTTTTCTATCCAAACTCCACGTCCCTGTTCGACCTCAAAGTCTGGACTGTTACACTTTGGGCATCTGACAAAAGCATGCGCTATTTCGGGAACAAAATGAATTGCCTCCTTCGCTGATTCATCAAGTCTAGTTTTGCTAAATGACCATCGGTAGCCACAAACCCTGCATTTGAGCCTTGCAGGTGTTTTTTTGATTTTTATTTTTGTATCTTTTAATCTGCCACTTAAGAGTTGCGAAAGCGCGAACTTGAAGATTTCAAGGTCAACCTGTTGAAGTTCGCCAATCCCAATATTAATTGTAGTGACATCTTCTATTCCACTTTTTTCAATCACTTCGGAAGCTGCTGACACCACTGCCTCGGCAAGCGCCCATTCATGCATACAGAAAAAGTGGAGCCAAGTTTATTTAAGGGTATTCCGTCAGACCAGAATTAACTGAGAAGAGGCAGAGCCCATTCCACACATAAATGAGGCAGTCAACAGAATAGACAAGGAAAGTAAAAAACATGATGATGCACTAAGAGTCAAGGTTAACGAAACGTATGAAGGTGATTGAAATGGATGGAGAACTGTGGACACCTGTGTATGAAGGTGAGAAAACAAATCTGAAAAAGGTTCTGGGTGTGTATAGAAAACTTGGTGTAGAGATTAAAGTTGAACCTTTACCGCTAAATGAGTGTCAGGCATGTCGGGAATGCGAAGAAGCTGGCCGAGAAAAACTGTATAGAGCATATGTAAAAGAAAAAATGGAGTGATAACACATTGGTTAGTATCGATTGGTTGCTGAAAGTCATTACGAACCAGTCATGCCAGTCCACGAAGAGAACAGTTTAAGAGCAGCAGACGCGAAAAACAAGAGGTCAGTCTTAAGGCAATCGTGGGGTAAGACGGAATTGGCAGTTAACAGCGTGAAAACGCTCAAACACGACGTAAGACGATTTGTTCAATCCGATCCAAGTGTACTGGTTGCGGCGTCTGCGAGTATGTCTGCGCTTTAGAAAATGAGGGGTTTTGCAAGTGATGAAATCCATGTCTTCTGAGAGACCGTGTTCTTTGACACTAGTTCTAAGGCCTCTTCCGGGCAGAATTCAATGCATTTTGGCTCTTCGCTACAGAGGTTGCAAGCTACAGGTATCTTCTTTTCATAATTTAACATAATGCCACCATGGGGCAAGCTTGGATGCACTAGGAACTTCACGCCAAATCTAGACGACAAGTGACCTAACGTTTTAGGAAGTCTTGCGTAAACAAACATCTATCTATGAAGTATGCCCGTTAAAGCATTGCCTACACCATAAAGCAGAACGGTTTATCGACAAGAAAGGGCCCTGCATTCATCATTGGACGTCAAAACATCTAACGTGGTATTCTACGCCTTTAGTGTAGGAGGACCCATACAAAGAAGTCCTATGTATGTCTTACGAGCAGTGACTCTCAACACGCGAACATACGAAATTACATATTTGAACTGGTCACTAAGTCATCGCCAACAGCATAACTATTATCGGAGCTTTGAAAATCAAATTTGCTTTTCTTTAGGCAAATCATTTTGTTTTATCTCTTTCTGGTATTCAAATCTCCAAAGAAACACTCGCAAATAAAGAGAAAGCCAGAAGATCACTATGAAATAACTGAACCGATGAGAAAGATGATACTAGTTTTTTGGCATCAGTTAAGCTGACTATTGCGTCTTTCTTTGTTTGTTCGCCTTTTTTAGGTGTTTAGGAACAAGTCTTCTTCTTATGATTTGCCGTTCAATCCGTATTTCCCTAACTGTTTCCTCAAAAATTCTCGGTGTCTTTAACTGTGTTTGCTGAGGTGGAATTACGATTGGCTCAACCTTCTTTTCCTCAACAGTAACAGGCGCAATCATGGGCTGAACCCTTTTCTTGACCTGGGGTTTAACTTTTTCAGCTTCATGAGTTCTTTTTCTTTTCTTTCTTTTTGCTGCTTTTTCAGGTGGCTTTTTTGCTGCAACTCTGGTTGGCTTTCTTGTTCTGGTTCTCTTTCTAACCTTTTTAATCAGTCCAATTTTTTCAGCGTATTCTCTGACTTTTTGAACTGAGAGAACCCTCAACGCTTTGATGACATCTTTCTTTTTTTCTGCCTTTCTTACTCCGAACAATGTTGGTTTTTCAAGCAGCACACCAGTTTCTTTTGCCAGCTGTTTCAGTTGCCTGATGCCCATAATGTGGAGAAGTTCTTCTTTGGTAAGTCTGTTTATGCCTAAAAGCTCGATAAGGTCAGACTCCTTGAACTCTGAGGCGACAAGAACATCTATGGCCTCTTCTTTCGACCTTACTTTTTGAACGTTGCCTTGAGCGTCTTTCTTCTCAAAACTAATGCCGTTTTGGCGACCGAGCTTCAACAGCTCATCAAAACCTAATCTGCTTAATAGCTCCCAAGACGCCTCGTAGTCTGCAAGCTTAGCTGAAATAGACAACAATAACCCCGCTCAGAAATATTATAATCTTAGAATACTAAAGTCTTATGGAACATAGCCTTCGCATCATCATGTAAGGCTAATTGTTCAGAAATTATGGAGAAACTTGGAAAATGGCTGCAAAAAATGGGCAAATAACAATGCTACATGGTGCAGGCGGAACTGTGATGCATGATCTAGTTAAGAACACCGTTGTAAAGTATTTGGGAGACACAAAAAGTTCTGGATTCGCTGAGGTTCCTCTAAACTTTTTAGACGACGCGGCGGTTGTGGACGGCATCGTGCTTAAAAGCGATTCTCACGCGGTTAAACCTATTTTCTTTCCAGGCGGCGACATCGGCCGATTAGCCATCTCGGGAACAGTGAACGACATAGCAGTTTTAGGAGCAGAACCCTTCGCGCTGGCGTGCGGTCTCGTTTTGGAAGAAGGCTTGTCTATGGCTGATCTTGAAAGAATATTGAAGAGCATGCGGGATGCTTGTGTCGAAGCAAGCGTCGGGGTTGTCACAGGCGACACAAAAGTGGTTGAGAAAGGCAGCTTAGGGGGATGCGTCATCAACATTTCTGGGGTTGGTAGGCGAACTGAGGCTCTCGAAAAAAACATGATGGTTGTTAAAAAGTTTAGAAAAGATTTCCAAGCTAGATGGATTCTAGACTCTAACCTTTCAGTTGGCGAAAAAATAATCGTTTCAGGCACTATTGGCGACCACGGCCTAGCCGTTCTCTCAGCCCAAGAAGGCTTAAGATTCGGAAGCGGAATCAGGTCTGATGTGAGGCCTTTGAACCGTTTGATATTGCGTTTGCTTGAGGAGGCAGGCGGCATTGTAGCCATGAAGGATCCTACGCGTGGAGGGTTAGCTGACGCCCTAAACGAGTTTTGTGACAAGTCAGGCGTAGGCATACTCCTTGAAGAAGGGAAGGTTCCAATTCGCGAAGACGTTAGGTCAGCCTGCGAGATGCTAGGCTTAGACCCATTCGAGGTAGGCAACGAAGGAAAAATAGTCATCGGCGTAGTCAAAGAAAAAGCTGAGGAAGTCCTAACCCTCTTGCGGTCAACAGAGGAAGGGAAAGACGCTGAAATTATCGGAGAAACAACAGCAAAGTTCAAGGGAGTTGCTATGCAAACAGTGGTAGGCGGAAAAAGAATAATTGCGAGACCAATCGGTGACCCCGTTCCCAGAATTTGTTAACCCTTCATGTTTTGAGCAAACTGTAAATGCAAAATCTTATGTGCTGATAAGGTTCATTCTATCATGATGAGATATGGTCTTGATTGATTTACGTAGCCAGAGAACTGCAAGAACCAAAGAGGAAATGTTTAAGCATCTGAAGAGTTTCCGACTAGAACCCCGTTTTTCTGCCGGAGTCTGGTATTTCTTTCCAGGAGGAGGCCGATTTCATGAGTCCTATGTAGAAAAGGGCTCGATACAAGACACACTTGACAGGGTTGCGCATCTTTACGACTGTGGAGTGATTGATTCAAGTTTCGGTTTGGAAGCCCACTATCCCAACGAGGTAAATGATGAACTTATAGACAAGTATAAGAGCCTTCAAAAAGAAACGGGCATCAAGCTAATAACAGTCGTCCCAAACCTTTTCTACGAGAAGGCGTTTGAGTTTGGTTCTCTCTCAAATCCCAACCCAAAAATAAGAAGAAAGGCTGTCGACCGTACAATTGCGACTTTAGAAATTAACAAGGAACTCGACACCGAATTCTGCATTGTTTGGCCAGGTGGAGACGGATACGAGAATCCTTTTGGAACTGAGTTTTACGGCATGTGGGACAACTTTGAAAAAGGGTTAGCTGAAGCCATGGACGCCGTTCCAGGAGTTAGGGTTGCCATCGAGCCTAAGCCCTACGAGCCGAGGGGTAACAACATTTACAGGAACACGGCGAATGGGCTTCTCATGGCTAGAAACATCGAGGCACTATTGACTTCTAGGGAGAACAAAAAAATCCTCAGCGAAGGACACACGCTTGTTTGTTTGAACCCAGAAGTTGGGCATGTTCTTATGGGGCACGAGGAGCTAGCGTACTCCTTTGCCTCCATTCTTAGGGAAGGTAGACTTGCGCACACGCACTGGAATAGTCAGCCTCTTGGTAATTATGACCAAGACTTGAACGTGGGGGTGTTGGGCCTTGACCAGATGTACGCAGCGATGCTTGTGTTACGGATGTACGGATACAAGTGCAGATTCGGAATAGACATCAACCCGGAAAGGATGCCTGTTGAAAGAGCCTTGGTCCTTAACATTAATGCACTTAGAGCTGCATGTGACCGGGTTAATCAGATTGACTGCGAAAGACTAGTCGAAGCCATGTATAATCCTGAACAAAACAGAGGCGTAGCAGAAGACGTCTTAACGAGGGCTTTAGCTCCATCATCAACTAAACTCATCGACTTGAACAAGGCAGACTAAAAAGAACCTTTTCTGCGGCACGAAAATCTATTTCCGCCTCCGCCTTTGAGCCAACCTCGACCATGCATGCGTCAACCTTGGCTTTTCTGAAAACGTAGTCAAGCGCCTCTTCGAGTTTGATTCTTCCTCCAGCGAACGGCTTAATGGCTACTATGAGCTTACCATGTTTCTTAGCTTCTGTTAAGGCTGTTTCAACGTGGTTCTTTGTTGGAAACATCATGGCACCGAGATTGTTGACTGGTGTTACTAACCCGTCAAACTTCGTCTTTTTTTTTCCGTTGTTAGCAGCTTGTATGTTGCTCCAAAGTGGTGTGACCCAAGTAAGACGCGGCGGCCAAAAATTTTGTATTTTGTCAACGAGCCCCCAAAGCAAATCCTTGCGGAAAATCGCTAGAAATCAATTCCAGAACCTGGCTCAACCCACGCAACATCGTAGCTGCTGAATTCGTTGATCGTGAAATCGAGGATTTTCCAGTCAACATTCAATTTTTTCTCAAGCATCCTGCTACTGTACGGTTTGGCTCTACTGAGATTGTTTTTCCATCATTCGCAGCAGTTCATAATCGGGTCTTGCAGGTATCTTTGACGCACTTAGTTTCCGTACTTTAAGGCCTCGTATTCCAAGTGGGTTTTCCACCTTTGGAAATCATCAACTCTTTTTTCTCCAATTCTAAGCGGCACATCGACACATGAGATGATTTTAACTTCCATGCTGTCTTTAGATGCAACTTCTTTTAAGGCTTCAAGGTGCACTTTAGCAAGGGGGTTGAAAGCCCGATGGGAAGCAGCAAAAAACTTTACTCCATGCATTAGGGCTGCCTTGACAATTTTTTTCATTTCGTTTTTGTCTTTGAATCTTTAACTGTATTCTCTGTCTTTTTCAACGCCTTGGTAGCTAACGGCAAGCATCAGAAGGTTGTCTAGAATCAGTCTGGCTCTCTTTAATTTTTGAGGCGAGGTTTGGTTCATGCTCTCAACCTTTCAGCAAACAGCGTTAGCCTTTGTAACCTCACGTATAACGCGTGTGTGCCCGCAATGAATCTTTTAAGATGCTATTTGTCTTCTTCGCTGTTCAATTGTTTAGGAAGAATCTTAAAGTACGGTTGAAGCCTGCCTGAGCTTAGAAGGGCGTTCATGAAAAAATACGTGTCCGCGTACTTCTGTTTCACTATGTTCTCTATTTCCTCAGCGGAATAGATTTTTCCAACCTCAAGCTTCAATTGCTCATCAATCATTGCGTCAACAATGCCTGTTTGTTCCAGAACATAGCCGCAGTCGCCGCAGAAGGTTGCCTCAGTGTCTCTAAGAACCGTTTCCGAACCGCATTTAGGGCATTTTTGGCCTCTAACTTGAAAAAGCTCTTTCTCCGTCATCACCGCCCACAACAATAAGAACTAACGGAATCTCCTAATACCGTTTTCGATCAAACACGAAAAGTGTGAAGCCATTAACATAGAAGGAGAAAAGGCTTGGGCTTATAAATTCTTAAGCGGGTATCTTCCGTATTTTTGACCTGTTTCTGAAAGGATGGTGGCGTTGGCTGGCGGGACTCCTTTGTAGATGCAGTTGCTCGTGGTTAGGAAGAATCCGCCTCCTGGAGCTGCGTCTCTGATGCATTGTTTTGCCTCTTCAGCGACCTGCAGAGGTGTGCCGTACGCCATCGTCGTCGCTGCGTCTACGTTTCCGCAAACCGCAATCTTGTCGCCAAAACGCTGTTTTACCTCCGCGAGTTTCATGCCTGCGCTTGGGTCTACACTGTGCAGTGCGTCTATTCCTGTCGCGACAAGGTCATCGATGATCGGCCAGATGTTGCCATCCGTGTGCTTCACGAAGTAGATTCCCTTACTATGCGCGGCTTCAACCAGCTTCCTAAGGTATGGAAAAATCATGTCGCGGTAAACCCACAATGGATAAAAAGGCCCCTCCTTCAGGCAGTAATCTGTGCAGTCGAAAACAAGCTCGACGCCTGCATCAGCCTGCTCCTTTATGCTTTCTACAGAAATTTTAATCATGTTGTCCATTTGTTTTTTGAATTCAGCAGGTTTCGCGAAAACGTAATGTACGGTGCTGACCATGTTCTTGCCTTCGGGGATGCCGAGAGTTCCACCAGCTGACCCTGCAATCAGGTGGTCTGGCGCAATTTTCCTAAGAAGCCGTATCGCCTTGATCTGGTCTGGGACAAAAGCGACTCTGATGATGTCGTAACCCATTTTCTTGCAGGTTTCAGCTAAGACACGTGTGTTGTATTCGGTAACGTCTAATTTTTGCTGCTGTTCAGCTAGGGGGGCTTCTTTGAGGAAGTCTTGGAAAACCCTTTTCGTCCAGTCGTCCTGTTCTGAGCTGACGACAAATTTTTTGCCAATTATGGCTTCAGGATACTGGAACTCCAGCTCAAACATCGGCACGCAGTCAGGCTCCTCCAGCTCTAAGGTACAAATTGCCCTTTCACGCGGTTGCATGCAATGGTCCCTCTATTTTCATGTTTTTATATTAGGTTATAATATCTATGATTGGGTTTGAATGGAATATTATGTCTTGTTGTTCCAATAGAAGAATTATATCTTTTGATTGACACAAATAATGATGCGAGGTAACAGGTTTGAAGGGAAAGATGAAGGCTGCAGTTCTGCATAAAGCGGGAGACATGAGAATTGAGGAAGTTGACGTCCCACAAATTGGCCCTTATGATGTTCTCATAAAAATAAGATGCGTCGGGATTTGCGGTTCAGACGTCCACTATTACCTTGAGGGCAGAATTGGCTCATTCATTGTTGATAAGCCGTTAATTCTTGGGCATGAAAGTTCAGGTGAGATTGCGGAAGTCGGCAGCAACGTTACACGCGTCAAGGTTGGGCAGAAAGTAATCATAGAGCCCGGGTTCACTTGTGGAAGATGCAGCTACTGCAGAAGTGGAAGATACAATCTTTGTAAGGACGTCCTGTTTTATGGAACTCCGCCCGTGCATGGAGCTTTCGCAGAGTACGCCTATGCGCCTGAGACGAACGTTTACCCGATGCCTGACAGCATGTCTCTTGAGGAAGGGGCGATGATTGAACCCTTAGCAGTTGGGATGATGGCTGCGAAACGTGGAAGGATATCAGTTCATGATTCAGTTGCAATCTTAGGCGCAGGACCAATCGGGCAGATGGCGCTTCAAGCAGTTAAGGCACACGGCGTGCTTGAAACGTACATAACCGATGTAGTCGACTATAGATTGGACTACGCAAAAAAGACAGGCGCAAAAGCTGTTGTAAACGCCGCAAGAGAAGACATTGTCAATAAAATACTGGAACTAACGGACAATGAAGGCGTCGACGTCGTTGTAGAAGCCTCAGGTGCAGCTTCTGCCATAAAGCAGTCGCTGGACATCGTGAAACACGGAGGACGAATAGTGCAAGTGGGATGGCCAATGGCTGACATCCCGTTTCCAGTATCCAAAATCATAGGAAACGAACTTGAAATCCTCGGTGTACACAGATACGCAAACGTTTACCCAACGTCCATAAAAGCTGTGTCAACTGGAAAAGTCGATGTCAAGCCATTTATTACGCACCGTTTCCCATTCGAAAAAATAACAGAAGCCTTCGAAACCCAAATCAAAAAAACCGGCAACCCAATGAAAATAATGATCAAAATGTAAACCTTTTTTTAAAATGGTAAAATCTGAAAACAAACTATTTAGAGCCATAGATTTTTGCAGTGGACTGGGGGGGATTTGAACCCCCGACCTCCTGAGTGCAAGTCCAGAACCTACGGTTCCGAGGTTCCCTCCCTTCCAAGTATTGATTGGGAAGGGTTTAAGGGTTATCTTCTCAAAACTCACGTGGAGAGGAACGCGTATGATCTCTTAAGAACAGCAAGAAAATACGGCGGAATACTCTGGGTCCCAACGGAGGCTTCAGGGCTTCAAAGTCTTTCAGATAGCAACCGTAGGCTCGTCATGGCTTCACTGGCTAACCTTTCAAAGTTTCTCGGCCTTTATAAGGCTTGGAAGGACATCATTGAGAATACAGGTCTCAAGTGGTCCAGCGGTCAGAGCGAAGATATCATCATTAAGAGGTTTACCAAAACTCAGAATTCAGAGGATATCATTAATTGGGTTAGATCCTTGAAAGGAGATATCCCTAAGATCTCATCCTTCTTAGACTTCATGGCCATAACGGGTATAAGGTTCGTGGAAGCCATCAATTCCTATAACCTCATAATTGACTTGAACCGGGGAGGACATCTCAACGAATACTATAACCGCGACAGAGAACTTCTCGAACACTTCAAGTTTAAGGATCTATTCCTACGAAGAAGCAAGAAGGTCTTTATCAGCTTCATCTCGGAAGATCCTCTTTCAGAAGTTGTGGAATCCCCTCGGTTAACCAAAACTGCAATAGAGAACCGAGTTAAGAGATCATCTTATCCCATGAGGTTCGGAGACATCCGAGAGTATTGGGCCAGCATTATGACAAAGCATCTCTCTCAGCCAGAAATAGACTTCTTGCAAGGACGGATATCCACAAGTGTCTTCATGCGGAACTACTTTAACCCGGCATGGATCACAGATTTGAAAGATAGATGTCTTAAGGCCTCCAGCAGCATCTTGGAAAAAATAAAGGTTTAGCTGAATTTTTGGCTCTGGCTCCATCCAAAAGCAACTGAAATGGGTCTCGGATTTCGAGGCGGTCGCCATACGTGACAACTTAATTCCAGAGGTGACACGGCCACACCCGTCTTGGGACAACGGATTTCCATCTTTAGCAAGTCGGCCAGATCTACCGTGAGATCTGAATTTGGATTAGAGATCTCCCCAATTTTTTCTCGAGCTTCGGTCTGATTGATCCGCAGGTACCACAAACACAGGCAAGATCGTTGACTCGCTTAATTGCTTCCGTGACGCTGGCTGGGCGATGTGCTCGAGACCGCCGCATAAAAACAGTTTAAAGATGGCTCTATTTACGAATTTCGGAAACAAATTGTGAAAAAGTAGGAAAAACTCACACTTTCAAATCGATGTATCTGCTGGGGGAAAGACTGTGCCGTAAGCCACTTTCAACTTCTTCAATTCCTCTATTTCTTTCTTGAGGGTGTCTAATCGTTTATCGAAAGTTTCCTGAGCCAACTTATGAAGCGTAGGGTTTATGAAGGGCCCTTCTTTTGCTTCTTTCCTTCTGAAATGCCAAGCGTAAAGGAAGAACATGTAGGTAAAGCCGTAAACATACGCCTCAGAAACGCTTGGATGAGCGGAAAATTCGGGAAATGGTAACTTTTGAATGAATAAGGCAAGGTCGCCATAGCCATGTTTCACTTCGATCGCAATGTGGGGCGGATTAGTCTTCAGCAACCAAGCCAGAGCCATAAGGAAATTATAGAAGTCTCTCTCACCAACCCATTTCTCTAAGACCTCTAATTGTTTAAAGAGGGGATAATCATCGTATTGATTAAAATTTTTTACTACGTGCTTAATGGTCAGCCACCTTTTATCTTCTTCCGGCGTTTTTGGCGTGTTCTTAAAGAGAAGAAATAAAAACTCTATTAAACCGCGGAAGGTTAAGGAATAGATTTTTCTTTCTTTTCCTTTCTTAGCCGAACGCTCAGTTCTAATTATTTTTATCAGTTTGTTCATCTCTAAATCTTGGACACGCCTCAAAATAGTTCGGTAGCTTTTACCTAATTTTTTGGGGAGATTATATTGGCAGCATTCTCCCTCTAATGCTAAGATGCCTAAAATCTTCATGTTCGTATCTCGCGATCGCGTGTACATCATTATCTCATTCCCAACATATGACATTTTTAATTCTTAATATGTCACGAAAATGCTTATAAGTCTTTTCATATTTAATTAAAATGAGATGTGACAAAAAAATGCCTATTATCCGAAAAGTCATAACGGCTGGTGGAAGCAGGGCAGTGACACTGCCAAAAAGCTGGCTCGAATATTTTGAAAAGGAAACCGGCTACAAAATCGAAACCGTTGCTGTAGAGGTCAATCGAGAGCTCAGGATCACGCCTATTTTACCAGAGGGAGAGAAGGTTTGAAGCGTCCATGCGGCATTAAAGGCTTTCTATTCAGAAAGGCTCAGTTAACCGCATTGCTGAGCGAGACAGGCAGATGCGAATTATGCGGCGAACCTGGCCGAACCAGATATTTCTTAGCCTGTAAACTGGACAAAATTCGATTTCTGTGTGACGGCCACTATCTACAGATCCGCGAAAAACTTGAGAAAACCCTGAAAAAGACCTTAGGCGAGTTTCATTGAGGCTTCGTGCAATCGTTCTCATCCCTCGGATATCCGGCGTTTTTCGCTTAAAAGAAAGCGTGGTTTATCGCAGTTATGGGTTTCGAGGTTTCCCAGTTGACCAGGTGCCAGCGGCCTATCGGCGAGACGATCCGATCGATGGCTACGCTGTGGCCTTAATCTTGAAGCCTTCTCAAGCGGACTTGGACTTTGGGCTGCCGACCTTTTTCTTGTCTGAGGATCATGTGGAAAAGGTCCGAGAGGCCTTCCGAGAAAGCGACGAACTCACGCACAAGATCTTGGGCAGGGGGTGGAGTAACGGACCACGTCCATTTCTAAAAGTTGAGGACTTCATTTGAAGAGGTCGAGATGATTGGGTGAAAAGGAAATCGAGAAATTGCGAGCCGAACTTAACGCTGTCTATGAAGGGCTCAGTTTCATCATTTCCAAGATCGATGAGATCGAGAAGGCAGCAGCAGGCCACATAGACGCATGGGATCCCGATAAGATTCAATGGACTCAAGCGGAAGGACCCAACGGACTCTACGAGAAAGCCGGAAAGCAGGAAGGCCAAGACTATTCGCTAATGGTCCAAGATCTTAAGCAACACCAGAAACGGCTCACAAAGGACGGTTTGTTCTATTGGCTTTTTGATAACCAGGAGACTGTAGGCCGAAAATCAAGAAAGAAGTCTCAGGGGACTGAAAGTGAGCATCGTTAGAAACCGGTGTCTTCGCTTCATCAGGTTGCTTGAGCAAAACGAAATTCGGGAGCTGCCACTCGACCTGGCGAAAGCTCTCTTTATGCAAAACTTGGGCCTCTTGGATGATCAGACTGTTATAGCTTATTTTGGGCAACAAAAGGTTCTCCAGAAAACCATAGTGGATAAGGTTCATCGTTACGCGACTGGAACTAACTCGTTCAGCAAGATAGAATATTCCAGGGCCTTAATGGTTCGGCGTGGCTACTTTGAAATTTTAGGGTTGGCAACAATAGAACAGAGAGGCTCCAAACTATTCTTTTGTGTGAATCAAAGCAGGGGCTTAGTGAATGACGTTAAGATTAGATACTCTCCCCCGCTCCCCCTCTTAGAGAGTGGCTCTGATCTGAATGAATGTTGTGGCGAAAAACATGGTGTGGATTTCTCTCTCTCCCCTATAACACTTTTTGAAGGTAGGGGACTCGACGGAAATAGACATGAAAATGTAGAAGGAGGAGAGAATAGAAAAGAGAGAGAGTCATATAAGGAGAGAGAGAAATTTGTTAACGGCGTTATAGAAGGAAAGTCGGTTAGTACGCATTTAAGCGATGAGCACATCAAGTTAAGGCAGCAGCCAAGTGAAAAGGATCTCTTAAGCCTTTATGAGAGCATATGTAAAAATAACGGGACATCACCTGATCTTTTAGTTTCTCAAACTTTGTCTTTGGAGCAGCGTGACCGAAAGGAGGAGCGGAAATGAGGTCAGATGCAGATATTCAAAGAGTAGAGTCTTGCCCCTTCTCTGGAGACTGCCTTAACAAGGGCTGGCGCTGCCGATTCTGCAAGGTTCCAATTGATGATAGAGGAATCGTTTTTCAAGGTTTCAAGGACCGAGAATATTATCAAAAGGTTTTGCCGTTAATTCCGGATCTGAAATCGTTATTTGACGATCCAAAAAACGTAGGGGGATAGGGGTAGGGGCGTAATGGCTTGTTTAATTGTCATTAGAGGACGATTATTTTTGTCATTAGGAGAGAGTGATTTAAATGCCGAAAGGCGTACCTTGGTCAAAGAGCGAGGTTGACGAGCTTCTGACTTTGCGGACGAGCGGCGCCACAGTGAGGCAGATCGCTCAGAAAATGGGAAAAAGCGAGCAAGCCGTGCAGAAGAAGATTGAGAGGCTTGGATTAAAAGTAGTCCAGCCGCAAAACATATGCTCGACTACTACTTCCGAGTTAATAATGCCCGAGGAACTGCCGAGCATTGAGGAAGCGCTTAAGATCTTAGCTGCAGCCATGAATGCACTGCAGACGCCTGGCTTAACCAAAGCTGAGGTGCAGAGGCTACGCAACATTATTCAAGGCTGCAAAATATACAAGGAACTCCTCGCGGACTACGTAAACTACCGTCAAATTGAAGCGAAATTAGTCGAGATGGAACAAAAATACGCTGAATGGGCCACGAACGTCAAAAAAGACTCATATTTTTAACAGAACTAATAGGAGGTGAAAGAATCATGAATGAAGAAACTCGGGATGTTTGGGACGGTGAAAGAAACTATGAAGATTATCTGAATGGACTTAGAACGGCAAGGTACAAAGAAAGCATTGAACTTTTAGACAGCGTCAACAGCAAGATTGAGGAGATTCAAGAAGAGATCCAGCGGGAACTGCTCGCGGAAATAGAAAAATTCATACAGGAAAACAAAAGGCTCGCGTACACGACGAGAGAAGAGTTCATACGTGACGCAGCAAGATGGAGACTCAAACAGCTCAGAGAAAACACGGAATACGTGGAAATCCCCAAAGATAAGTACGAACGATTAGAAGCTGTACTCGAAGAGATGAACGCGCCATACCTGAACGCGGAAGACTTCATCAACAAACAAATAGAAGAAGCATTAGAAAAATACGACAAATGGCAAGAAGAAAAAGAGGAACACGAAAATGAGAGAAAGTATAGCAAAACAAACTTTAGAAGCTAAGAGTGATATTAACAAGGAGTGAAAAGGATGAGTAAGGAACAGAAATTTTTCGATGCTTTGAAAGACATTTTTGTTGGAGCCAAAGTTGAGGGTGAATCTGGCTATATCAACTTGATGAGAATCAAATCCCAGTATTTTGAGACTGGAGTTTTTCCGACTCTTCAAAAGGATATTGATGAGGCACTGAAGCCGTTTCCAGAGTTTAGAGAGGAGCTTTTTGAGAAGTTGTATACGTTTTTTAATCGGTATTTCTCTGAAAGCGGGTCGATCTACTTCAGTTATACGCCTATATATCAGAATGTTTACGAGAAGGTGTACACGGAGGACGATGACGTTATTCTGTTCTGGAAGACTCACATGCTCTATTATGTTAAGACCGACAGGCTGTTTAACAGTCTTCCCGTGGAAATGGACAGTTTTAAATTCTTTTTTGATGTCTCTACGTTGGAGCATAAGAAGGCGAGTGAGAAAAGAGAGATTGTTTACGAGTATAAGGAGAAGAGAGCTGATGGCACTATTGTTTTTAACGTTTATTATTCGGAGAAGGGAAAGAAGACAAAGATCGATGAGATTCTGAGGGCGTGTAAGAAGGAAGGAGTAAACGTCACTGAGGATATACTGCTAAAGGCGTTTAGGGTTTTCGAGAGGCAAAGTGAGGTTGACTATTTCATAAATAAAAACGCAAAGCAATTCTTGAAAGAGCAGTTCAACATTTGGCTCTATCAATATGTTTTCAGCGGGGAAAGTGAATGGACAGAAAAGAGGATAAAGCAATTACAAACTCTGCAAGATATAGCTTTCAAAATAATCGATTTCATCTCTCAATTCGAAGATGAGCTGGTAAAAATCTGGAATAAGCCAAAATTCGTTGTGAATTCAAACTACGTTATAACGCTGGATAGGATAGCCGACAAGAATATTCAACTTGTAGAGCGAATACTTAATCATCCAAAATTTGGCGAGCAAATCAAAGAATGGAAAGAGCTTAAAATCACTGGCGAAGATGTTAACAAGAATCAAATTCTTGAGAACAAACTGACTGGAAAGGAATTGAAGAAAGATTATCAACACCTTCCAATCGATACAAAATACTTCAAGGATATTGAAATTGAGATTTTGGGCTCGTTTGAGGATTTAGATAATGCCTTAGATGGCTGGCTAATCAAGAGTGAAAACTATCAAGCATTAAACACCATTCTTCCGAAGTTTAGAGAAAAAGTTCAGACCATATACATCGACCCACCTTTTAACAAAGAACAAGATGCGGATTACTTTTATACTGTGAAATACAAAGATGCCACTTGGATAACCCTTCTTGAAAACAGATTATGGCTTGCAAGGGATGTTTTGAACAATAATGGAGGCATTTTTGTTAGATGCGATTATAACGGCAACATGTATGTTAGACTTCTGATGAATCAAGTCTTTAGGGAGGAGAATTTCAGAAACGAGATAACCATAAGAAAAGCAAACATTCAAGGACCTATATATAAGCGATTCAATCCTGCTTTAGAGAGTCTATACTTTTATTCGAAAACCGAGGGCGCATCTATAAATCCTCAGTATAAACGGAGAAAAGGCGAAACAAAATGGATTGATATGCATTCCCCAAAAGAAAATGTTGCGAGAAATGAAATCTATGTTAATGAGGAGAAGTTCATAGCTCCAAAGGGTAGACATTGGACATTTTCGCAGGGAAAAGTTAACAAATTACTGAAAGAGAATCGCATAAGGATAATCGATAAAGAGTATATCGACGTTTTCGGGAATAAACAAAAAAGAATGCCCCAATATTTGATGAGCGAGTTCGAGGTTTTAGATTCCAACTGGACTGATATACCAGGATACTCTCAAACCCAAGGTTTTCCAACAGAAAACTCGGAAATTCTTCTCAAGCGTGTCATAGAGTCTTCGTCAAGCGAAAAATCCATCGTTATGGACTTCTTTCTGGGATCTGGAACTGCTATAGCAGCAGCACATAAACTCAAAAGAAAATGGATTGGTATAGAAATGGGAGAGCATTTTTACACCGTAGTTTTGCCAAGAATGAAAAGGGTTTTGGCCGGAGACAAGTCCGGAATATCAAAAGGGGTCAATTGGCAAGGTGGTGGCTTCTTCAAATACTACGAGCTTGAGCAATATGAAGATACCTTAAGAAAAGTGAAATATGAAGATTCAACTTTCTTTGAAAACCCGTACGAAGACCCATACAATCAATACGTGTTTATGCGAGACCTCAAAATGCTTGAAACACTGGAAATCGATTACAAAAATGACAAAGTAAAAGTTGATTTAGCTAAACTTTATACAAACATAGACGTTGCAGAAACCCTTTCAAATCTTCTCGGCAAATGGGTCAAAAAAATCGCAACAGAATATGTAGAATTCGAAGACGGAGAGAAGATAAACACTAAAGAATTGGACTACAAACTCGTCAAACCTCTAATCTGGTGGTAAAATAGTGAAGGTATTTCTACAAGACATAATCGACGACATTCAGTTTGAAGACTTGCCAGCGAACTGGACTTCATTTGACTTAGAAAGCTTTTCCAAGAACAAGAAGCTTTGGGATTACCAACAAGAAGCTCTAAAAAACGCTGTTAAAGTCTTGTGGAAATACTACGAAGACTTTTTAAACTATGAAAAAAATGAACAAATAGACGAGAATCAGAAAAGAAAAGCCGGATTTTACAAATGGTACCAAGACAATGGATTAGAAGAAGACCTCTCAATTAATGTCGACAAAAGAAAGAGAGATGTCTACAATCTTCTCACCGAGTATTATCCTCAAGAAAATGGAAAAATCTCCTATGAACATTTCATAAATCGTATGTGCTTTTGGATGGCAACAGGGAGCGGCAAGACTCTCGTTATCGTTAAACTTGTTCAAATCTTAAAAGGCTTGATCGAGAGGGAAGAAATCCCGCCATTTGACATTTTGGTTTTGACCCATAGAGACGACTTAATACAGCAACTTAAACGACATGTGACTGAATTTAACTACGGCAGCAATGGAATCCATATCAACTTAAAAGAACTGAGAGAATATCCAGAAGCAAAAAGACAACAATCATTAATTAAAGAAAACGAAGTCACCATCTTCTACTATAGATCAGACAATTTAAGCGATGAACAGAAAGAAAAGATTGTCGACTTCAGAAACTACGACGATAATGGCAAATGGTACATATTTCTCGACGAAGCGCACAAAGGAGACAAAGAAGAATCAAAAAGACAACACGTCTACTCCATTCTCTCAAGGAACGGATTCCTATTCAACTTTTCAGCCACTTTCATTGACCCACGAGACTTAATCACAACAGCATTCAACTTCAACCTCGAAAGATTCATCAATTCAGGCTACGGAAAACACATCACCATTCTAAAACAAGAAATCAGAGCCTTCAGAGATGACGAAGATTACAGTGGCGATGAAAAACAGAAAATAGTCCTAAAATCTCTAATCCTACTTACCTACGCCAAAAAGTTCTACGAACAGATAAAAAGCACAAGCCCAGAAATGTACCACAATCCATTGCTTTTAACTCTCGTAAATTCCGTAAATACCGAAGACGCGGACCTGAAACTTTTCTTCAGAGAACTTGAAAGAATTGGGATTGGCGACGTAAACGATGAACTCTTCAGCTCGGCTTTAAACGAACTATGGCAGGAACTAAAAAACGAACCTGAATACACATTCGAAGAAAGAAACACCATCAAAATCGATAAAACCGTATTCAAAGGAATAACAAAACAAGATATTCTAAAACATGTATACAACTCCGAAAGAAGCGGGCAAATTGAAATTTTAATTAGGCCTTCAGACAGAAAAGAAATGGCGTTTAAATTAAAAACAAGCGACAGACCCTTCGCTCTAATAAAAATCGGCGACATTTCAGGCTGGTTGAAAGAAGAATTCGTTGGCTATGAAGTGCAAGAAAGATTCGAAGATGAAAGATACTTTGAGAACTTGAACCGTGAAGACTCGGACATCAATGTTCTAATGGGCTCCAGAACTTTCTATGAAGGATGGGACTCTCCCAGACCCAACGTAATCAATTATGTTAACATAGGAGTCGGGGAAGATGCAAGAAAATTCATTTTGCAGTCAGTTGGGCGTGGGATGAGGATTGAACCTGTAAAGGATAAAAGGAAAAGACTCCTACATTTGTACAACGCAAAAGAAATAGACCCTGATTTATTCAACAGAATACATGACAAAGTGCAACCGTTGGAGACCTTATGTATATTTGGAACTAACAGAAACGCCTTGGACAAAGTGATTAAGGAATTAGAGTTGCAAAAGAGAAGGGAAGGCGAGTTCCAAATCTCACTTTACTTAAGTGAAGAGACAAAAAAACGCAAATTGCTGGTTCCAGCCTACAAAGATGCGGAACATCCACTTTTGAAGGAAAGAAAACAAATAAAATTCGAACTATCCGAGAAAGACTATCAAATACTCGCGAAACTCATTCAATACATACCAGACGACAGAATACTCTTAATGAGATACAACACGGAGCCGATGAAAACACAACTTCTCAGGGATTGCCTAAAAGAACAAAACAACTTTAAGCTTGGCGAAAAAGGCTTCAAGAACATAGACCTGCTTATTCAGCGAATATTCAACTATTTTGGTGTTGTACCAAAACAGTTTGAAAGTCTACACGAATTAAAAGAAGAAATAAAACATTTCACAAAAATCAAAGTCTACTTGAAAGACATCAACGAATTGCTAACCAAAATTGAAACAGTGAAAGACTATCCAACCAAGGCAAAAGAAGTGGAGGAAAAATACAGAACAATACCTGCAAGTGAATTCTTGGAATTGGTGAAGAAGCTCAAGAGCGAGGAAGACTTCGAAGCTAACCACAAAAAGATCAGAATCAAGTATGTTGTCAACCACTATTATATCCCACTTATCCTATCCGAAGACGAGAAAATAGACTACATTCGCCACATTATAAAACACAAAAGTGAAGTAAAATTCATCAATGACTTGGAAAATTACCTTGCCAAAAGCGATAACAAGTTTAAAAAATACGATTGGTGGCTGTTCTGCAAACTTGACGAAACCCTGGACGAAGTCTACATCCCATACTACAATCCACTTGGAAACAAAATCAGCAACTTCTACCCAGACTTCATATTCTGGCTGAAAAAAGGAAACGAATACCACATAATCTTTGTAGACCCGAAAGGCATACAACACATAGACTGGGCATACAAGATCGAAGGCTACAAATGGCTATTTGAAGAGGACATATCTCAGAAGACTTTCGACTATAACGGACTCAAAGTTAAGATAAAACTGCTACTAAGAACTGATGACATCGTGAAAATTCCAGAGGAATACAGAAAGTATTGGTTTGACCACATCGAAAAAATATTCAGCTAAAAACCGAGAAATCTTAAAAAGGAGAAACACCTTTGAAAAAACTCATCATAATTTCAGGCTCAACAAGACTTATTAAAGAACCCGCCGAACCCATCCCAGCCATCCAAAGATTTGATGGCGTATTCATAAGACTGGTGAGAAAATACCTGAAACAACTCAGAGACTTCGACATCTTAATTCTATCACCAGTTTACGGATTAATCAAAGCTGAACAGAAAATAGGTTTTAAAGAACCAATACACGGAAGCTGGCGCGATCTTAATTTGAGCGAAGACGACGTCTCAAAACTTAGAGAATCAAGTCTCTCAACTTTTCAAAAGCTGCTCGCCAAACGACAATATGACGAAATCTACGTAAACGTTGGAAAAAGCATGCTAAAGACTATCGAAGGATTTGAAGAGATAGCCCCGCAAACAGTCAAAATAACATACTCGCAAGGACCAGGTATTGGTCCAAAAATGGCTCATATGAAAAACTGGATAGAATCGCACATACATGCATCCTGAAGAGAAGGCAATCTAATCTTTATTCTTCTTCCGACTCAAGTCGCTCAAATATCCAACCTATGGCCTTCGCAGCTGCTTTCCACTGCTCAAACGCAAACTTCTCTCTCTCAAGCTGCTGTGCAGATTCCTGACCTTTCTTATACGATTCAACGAGCTGAGAAAGAATCATAATGCCCTGCTTGCTCATCTCAATCTCTCTTCTCGCTTTACGCTGATCCAAATAAAGTTTCAAAACAGCAACTGCTAAACTTACAAGCGGAACAATTATCCCCACATAGTCTAATTCAGACAAAGGCATCCAATCACCCATACGAAGAGACAGCCAGCTACCTAATGAGAATTGCGTTCACAGCGAAAATCCATGCGTTATTCACGCAGAAAGGTGTAAATTCAATTCGCAAATCCTGAAACTTCACTTAAAAACACCTTAGAGTCTGCACCTTTACATGAAATCCACTGCCCACCAGCCTCACGTTTTCACGCAGAGACGATTCTAACCAACTTTTAGAGGGACTGCCTAAGCTTCTTTAGAAGTGAGAAAAATGCCCAAATATCTAATCGAAATAATCCTCATCGTCAACGCTGAAGACCCAGACGAAGCTCGAAAAATCGCCGACTACCTCATAGACATTCCAATCCCAAACAAAGAAATCGAAAACAAAATAGAAACCCTAAGGGTTGAGGAAATTGTCCAAATCCCAAACCAGAAACCACGGTAAATTCTGGCCCACAATAAGACCCCTAATCTGGGAGAAAGCCCAGCAACTCTACCAAGAAGACCAAGCCCGAACCATGGGCACAGACTATAAAGGCATAACAGCAACCCACAAAGAACTCAGAGAAGCAGGATACTTCCACACAGCCAAACTAATCACCCTCAGAAACCTATACCTCCAAAACAAAACTTCATTTGCAAAACTCGATACCGCGAGTACTACGACAAAAACAGAAAACACAGCTTCACATTAAAGCTTCAAAAGGGCAAAGGCTACATTAAAGCGTAGAATAGAGAATTATTTGGATTAAGTGGAATACAGATTTTGCTTTCATAATTTTTTAGTATTATCTGTAAAACTTGTTGTTTTGGCGAAATTCTTGAAGAATTCTAAAAACAAGAAAGATGCCAGCAAGCTTGAGAATGATGAAAAAAGCAAGTATTACTGTTCTGTTTGTGGGCGGGAAATCAGCGAGGACGAATATGAAAGCCATGATGGTATGTGTTGGGAATGCTGGGACGACCAGTTAACTGAAGAGTCGGATGACATGTTTGGAGACGTAATGTAAAATGAGCCAGACTGACAAGAGATACACGTGTGAAAGGTGCGGCAGAGAAATCACACAAGAAGAATATGAAACGTACGACGGCATGTGTGAAGACTGCTACGAAATAGAAATAGACGAACTCGACTATGAAGACGACTACTAACATACTGGTAGCATTCTTAAAGAAACAGAGAGACTATTAGCGTAGGCGAAAGCGTGCACGCAAAACTTCAGCTATACTTCTATTTTCTTTTGATGATTGCTTCTCTTGGCTCATAACATATTGGACATTTTTTCCAATAAAATGGAATGTAGAATGTGCCTTCTTCCGGGTGATAAGGGCATCTGAAGTCTTTTAGTTTGTTACCCAAGTTCATGAAGTCGACTGAAACAGTCGAATCTTTGAGTGTAAGCTTCCAATAGCAACCAATTATAGGTGACGCATTGTGTGCAGCATCTCTGTAGAGAAAACCCAAGTTCAGATAGTTGAGAAGACGCTGTCCATAATGAAGATGTCCGTCTAACTGAATCAATGCTTTTGGGATAATCCTTCTATAATGATGCTTAAGCAAGATTGCATTCTTAGGGATTCTTTCTGGGGAGGAAGTCAGCCAATATCTTCCAAGCTTGACAGGCTCTTCTTCTCTCACGTGCCTGCCGAAACTTAGTGAAGATATGAAGTGTTCAAACTCCTTAAGGAGTTGCTGTCCAGCCTTTGGCATTCTGATTGTCTCTGTCCGATTGCCGATTTTTCTCTGGTATACAAGTTTTCCTTCCTGTTCTTTTACTTCATAGTCCTCAGGGTACTCTACCAACTGCATTATTGACGCAAGAGTGCGTTCTCTGAATGGTGTTCCCCAAACGTAATAGTATGGGATCTTGAAACTTTCCATGATGGAGAAGATCTCTTTCACTTGCTGTACTGCTTCTGGTGGTGGAATTAGGTCTGCATTTGTCAAGTCTCCAGCAACAAGTATGCAATCATAGTCTTCATCTTTAATGCTGTCTTTGAGGAGTTTGAGAGTGGCTACATCTCCATGAAGATCACTGAAAGCCAAAATCTGCATCATCGGTCACTCATAGTATTTGCTAATTTTCCTATGCCCCTTTATCCGATATTTTCCAGCCAATGTATCTTCGTCTGCTTTGTAAG
>Ga0209102_1000159_pt1 | contig 45855 bp, 33 predicted proteins | sample ConPoolayeHmetaG_FD_185483 | JGI IMG/M metagenome (GOLD analysis project Ga0209102, IMG submission 185483) | Hot spring microbial mat communities from California, USA to study Microbial Dark Matter (Phase II) - Cone Pool mat layer H metaG... ...
CTTGCTGTATCATAAAAATACCTCCTGGTTAGGGTATCACCCAGCGGGTGATTTATTTTTTTCATCAAAAATAACCTTATACCAGGGGGCTTTTCGTTTCAATCAAATTTTCTATCGGCAAATCAGGGCTTATCTTGAACTCTTGGTTTTGTTTAAAGTATAATAAATTTTAAGAAAAATAATCCTCCAAAAACCTAAATGAATCATTTCAGACCCACCCTAAGAACGAAGATAATCTTAAGCTTCATGATAATAATCATCTTTGGGGGATTAATAACCCTCTCTATTGGCTGGAGGCTGGTGAAGAAGACCATAATCTCCCAAGCTCAAACAAAAGTGAGGCATGATTTATCTTCAGCATGGATGGTTTTTAACGAAAAATTGAACGATATAAAAGAGATAGTAGCCCTTACTGCAGCAAGAGAAAGTCTTCATGAGGCGATCAGAAACAAAAGGCTTGATATCCTTTTAAAGTATCTCCGTCGAGTGAGGGAAGATTACGGGTTAGATATTTTGAACCTTACTGACTCCGAAGGCAGGGTTATCGTAAGAACAAGAAATCCAAAAATTGTGGGAGATGACCAATCCCAGGATGAGATTTTGATGTGGGCATTAAACAGAGGGGTGATTGCCCATCCTCAGATTGTTTCACGTGAAGAGCTTCTTAAAGAAGGTGAAGACCTTGCAGACCAGGCCTACATGGATTTTATCCAAACCCCAAAAGCAGCCCCAAGAGCCGAAGACAGAGAGACAAGCGGGATGATGCTTAAGGCTGCCTCTTCAGTTGTGGATGAGAATAATATTCTCCTTGGTGTCCTTTATGGTGGAGTGTTGCTTAATAGAAACTACGAAATTGTGGATAGAGTTAAAGAAATTGTTTTTAAGGGTGAGAAATACAGGGGAATGGAAATAGGTACAGCAACTATATTTCAGAATGATTTGCGAATTTCGACAAATGTAAAGAACGCAGATGGGGAGAGGGCCATTGGAACTCGAATTTCAAGAGAAGTTAATGATGCTGTTTTAAAGCAAGGCAAAGCTTGGATAGATAGAGCATTTGTAGTTACAGACTGGTACATCACTGCTTATGAGCCAATCAGAAATATTAAGGGCGAAATTATAGGTATTTTATACGTTGGAATGTTAGAAAGGCCCTATATTGACACGGCTAAAAAATTAATGTTCACCTTTATCCTCATGGCCTCTTTACTCGTAGTTGTCCTTTTAGGTATTTTATACTTTTCAATTACGCGCATCACCGACCCTCTTAAGAAAATGGTGGTCGCCACTAAAAAAATTGCAAAAGGAAACCTTACGCATAAGGTTGAAATAAATTCTAGGGATGAAATCGGATATTTAGCTGAATGCTTCAACCAGATGACCGAAGAATTAAAAATGGCTAATGAAAAGCTAATAGAATGGGGGAAAACTCTGGAGAAAAAGGTTGAAGAAAGGACGAAAGAGCTCAGAGATATGCAGGCGCATTTAATCCAATCTGAAAAATTGGCTTCTCTCGGAAAATTAGCTGCCGGCATTGCCCATGAAATTAACAATCCTCTGGGAGGAATCTTGATTTACAGTCACCTTGTTCTTGAAGACCTCCCTAAAAATAGTCCTCACTATGAAAATATGAAGAAGATTGTTAAAGAGACAACAAGATGCAAGAATATTGTCAAGGGTCTTCTTGAGTTTGCGCGTCCTAAAGAGCCGGAAGTTTCATTGACAGATATCAATCAACTCGTGGATAGCTCCCTTTCTATCATGGAACGTCAGGCATTGTTCCAGAATATTAAGATTAAGAAGGAATATTCTTCTGAGCTCCCCAAGATTATTGTAGATAGTTCTCAGCTCCAGCAAGTATTCACGAATATCATCCTTAATGCCGCAGAAGCGATGGATGGGTCTGGTACGCTCACTCTGGTAACCTCGGTTGACAAGGATAAGAAATACATCGATGTGAAATTTATTGATACAGGTCATGGAATAAAACCCGAGGATATGGAAAGAGTTTTTGAACCCTTTTTTACCACTAAAGAAGTGGGAAAAGGAACTGGTCTTGGTCTTGCGATAAGTTACAGCATCATTCAGAAGCATGGTGGGAAAATAGAGGTTGAGAGCGAGGTCGGGAAAGGGTCAACCTTTACGGTTAGACTTCCTCTCAAACCTGAATTAAAGGAATGAAAAAATGGAGGCTCCGAACATTCTGATTATTGATGACGAAGAAGCGGTAAGAGATTCCTGCTCCCAAGTGTTAAGGCGCGAAGGCTACCGAGTAAAGGCAGCCTCGGATGGGAGAGAAGGTCTTCGATTTTTCGAGAGTGAATTTTTCCATGCAATTCTTCTCGACCTAAAGATGCCAGGCCTTGATGGGTTCAAGGTAATGGAAAAGATTAAAGAGGAAAATCCAGAGACCCCAGTAATAATCATTACCGCCTATGCCTCGATAGAATCTGCTGTAGAAGCAATGAAGCGAGGAGCGTTTGATTATTTAGCAAAGCCTTTTACCCCTGAAGAACTGCGAGTAATCATCAGGAAGGCTCTGGACAGTCGAAAGAAGTTTTTCGAAGATATTTCGCTTCGCCAGGTGATAGAAGAGAAACTTGATTTTGATATGGTTATAGGAAAAAGTAAACTCATGGAAAGAGTTTTTGATATTGTGAGACGCGTCAGTCCATCTGAGAGCACTATTCTAATAATCGGTGAAAGCGGGACAGGAAAAGAGCTTCTTGCCAGAGAGATTCACAAACATTCTCTGAGGAAGAATGCACCTTTTGTTGTGGTTGATTGTGGAGCATTAGTAGAGACTTTATTTGAAAGTGAGCTTTTCGGTCATGTAAAGGGTTCTTTCACCGGTGCTCATGAGACGAAACATGGCCGATTTGAAGTAGCCAATGGAGGAACGATTTTTCTGGATGAAATAAGCAACATAAGCCTTAACATCCAGGCAAAGTTGCTGAGAGCTATTCAAGAGAGAGAAATAACAAGGGTAGGGAGTTCGAAACCGATAAAGGTCGATGTCAGGATCCTAGCGGCTACAAATGAGAATCTTGCAGAATGTGTGAGAAGAGGGGCTTTTAGAGAGGATCTATTCTATAGGCTGAGTGTAGTGCCAATTCATCTTCCTCCCCTAAGAGAAAGAAAAGAGGATATTCCCTTTCTTCTCGAGCATTTTCTTAAAAAATATAATAAGAAAACTAGAAAAAACATAAAGGGAGTTTCCGAAGCTGCCATGAAGGCCTTACTGGATTATGATTGGCCTGGAAATATAAGAGAGCTTGAAAACACGATTGAAAGAGCCGTCGTCTTTTGCGATAGTGAATACATAGAACTGGACGACCTTGTTTATCATGGACTTGGTTCGAGCTTGGGGCTTTTGAACCCACTGGGAGGGAAGCCAAAGACGCTTTCCGAAATGGAAAAAGAATATATAAGAATAGCACTCCAGTTTTTTCAGGGAAATAAGAGCAAGACAGCAAAAAGTTTGGGGATAGATAGAAAAACTCTGAATGCAAAGATTAAAAAGTATGGGATTAATTAATAAATTAGTTAAAAAATTGATTTTCCTTTGTATTTTTCCTTGAAGATAGGGTAGAATTTGGACACTAGATGAGGAGGAAATCCTCATTCGAGTTTTTTAGTTTTTAGAAAAGAGCAGGTTAGGTGTTTTTGAAGAAAATTTATCTCTTTTTTTTACAATGAGTTATTGAATTTTTTAAGAAAAAAATTTACCTGGGTTTCAAATGGGCATATATTTTGCTATCTATATGAAATGCTGAGCGTAGAAATGATTAAAGAGGGGCGAGCTCAAAACAAGGGATGTGAGCTAATGAAAGCAAAGGAAACCTAAAATGAGAATCGTTAAATTAAAAAAGCCTAATCTTTTTACTTTTTTGGACGTTATTTCTAAGGATGTTGAACTATGGGCTCCGATTAAAAAAGGAGATAAGCATGTTTTCAAGGTGGTTGAAAATTTTAACCAGATCGAGCTTAAGACAACAAGGACAATACTGCCACCTAAAAAAATATTGTTGCCTCCCTATTTAAGCATGTTGGATATCTCTAAAGGGAAATACAAGGAGGATTTTTCACACGCGACCAAAAAGATAATCTTTGGAATTCATCCCTGTGACATCCATGGGCTGCTAATTTTAGACAGTTTTTTCAAACAGGCTTTCAATGACCCCTATTATTTAGAGGCTAGAAAAAATGCACTCATCATCGGTCTATCCTGCTGGCCTGATGAGTATTGTTTTGCTAAACATACTCGAACTCATATAGTTGTGGAAGGTTATGACCTTTTCTTTACCGACCTCGATGATTTCTTTTTGGTCTGGATTGGCTCAAGCCAAGGAGATGACCTAATTCGTCTTATCCCTGATATATTCGAGGAAAAATTGAGTGATGAAGACATCCAGAGATACATGGATTGGCAGGCAGAAAGGGAGAAGGCATATCAATGGAGTCTAAACTTCACAGCCCTGACAGATCTAATGGAACTTAAATATCATGGAGAGTTATGGGAAAAATTAGGAGATGCGTGTCTGGCGTGCGGTTCTTGCAGCATGGTGTGTCCTACCTGCAATTGTTACAATGTGATGGATAAGCAGTTTCTCAAAGAAGGGGAAGGGAAGATAATCAGACACTGGGATTCATGTACTCTTGAAGAGTATTCCGAGGTAGCAGGAGGAGAAAACTTCAGAGAAAAGCGTTACCAGAGGTTAAAGCTATGGTACACTCACAAGCTTCAAGCATTCATTTCCAAGTATGGGAAACCTAGTTGTGTTGGCTGTGGAAGGTGTTTGGCTACTTGCCCCGTCGATATCAACGTCCGGTCTGTGGGGAAGGCTCTTCTTGGAGAGGAGGTCGACGCTTTCTGGAAAAGACTCAATAAAGAGGTACGACAATGAATGCCAAGATGGAAGGAATTTTAAACCAGAAGAATCCTTTTATTCCTGAACCAGCAAGAATAGTTCGAATCCATTATCTAACCCAGGATGTTAAGTTTTTCCAGGTGAGGATTGTGGAGATGGAAAAGGCATTATCTTTTTCCTACAGACCCGGGCAATTTGCCATGATTTCTGTCTTGGGAGCGGGAGAAGCTCCATTTTCGATTTCATCCACTCCGTCTCGTCCTGGACTTTTAGAGTTTTGCATAAGGAAAGTAGGGAGTGTTACGGGTGCCCTATTTAGGCTCAAAGAAAATGATTTAATAGGTGTAAGGGGGCCCTATGGGAATGGTTTTCCCATTGAGAAGATGATTGATAAGAACGTGATGATAATCATGGGAGGATTGGGAGCTGCGCCTCTTCGTTCTGTTCTCCTCTACTGCTTAGACAACAGAGACCAATTCAGAAGCGTTACTCTGCTCCATGGAGCAAAGCGGCCCTCAGAAATGATTTTTAGGGAGGAATTTTTCGCCTTAAAACAGAGAGAAGACCTTGAGTGTCTTCTTGCGGTTGATGAAGATGATACGGGAAAATGGACTGAAAATATAGGGGTTGTTACTACTCTCTTTTCAAAACTCAAAGAGATGGATTATCAAAACACATATGCTCTCGTTTGTGGCCCCCCAGTGATGTACAAATTTGTAATCAAGGAATTGATAAAGTTAAACATTCCCAAGCATCAAATTTTGATGACCTTGGAGAGAAGAATGAAATGCGGCGTAGGAAAGTGCGGACACTGCGCCATAGATTACATCTATACCTGTCTTGATGGCCCCGTGTTTACTTACTGGGATGTTCTTCATATGAGGGAGCTCATCTAGGGAGGAAAGAATGAGCAAAGAGAAATTGAAAGTAGGTATCTATGAGTTGACAGGTTGCGCAGGCTGTGCGCTTCTCATCCTGGATTGTGAAAAAAAGCTCGTGGATATCTTCAATGCCGTTAATGTTAGGTCTTTTCTCATGGCAAAGAGCGATAACGTAGATGAAGAGATTGATGTGGCATTTGTGGAAGGTTCTGTTTCAACCCTAAAGGAGGTTGAAGAAATTAAAGATATAAGAAAGAGAGCCAAGATAGTGGTCGCTATCGGGATCTGTGCCTGTTTTGGGGGTATTCAAGCGGCTTTTCGGGATGAGAAAGAATGGCAGAGGAACCTGAAAGAAGTCTATCACAATGAAAAAATGCTCCACTCAAAACCAATTCTTTCTAAGCCTATCGACGCCTACATAGAAGTGGACTATTATCTTCCAGGTTGTCCCATCGGAAAAGAACAATTTCTTTCCACATTAAACCGCCTTATCAGAGGGAATCCTCCTGAACTTTATAAGTTTCCTGTTTGCATGGAATGCAAGTGGAATGAGAACGAATGTCTTCTCCTTAAAAACATTCCCTGTCTGGGGCCAGTAACTGCTGCAGGGTGTGGTTCAATTTGTCCTAACCATAATCTTCCTTGTGTTGGTTGTTGGGGGAAGGTTGAAGGTGCAAATTTGACTTCTGAATTTTATCTTTTGAGGGAAAAGGGATATGGTGCCGATTTTATAATCAAAAAGATGGCTATTTTTAGTGGAACCGTGATTGCAAATTTCCTTGATAAAATCTCAGGAGAAAAAAATGAAAAAAATCTCGATTGACCACCTTGCACGGGTTGAAGGAAGTGGGGGCGTATACGCTCTCATTGATGGAAAGAGTGTCTCTGAGGTCAAATTGTTAATAAACGAAGGACCTCGTCTTGTGGAACGACTTGTCATCGGGAAAAGCCCTGAAGAATGTGTAAGTATCGTTCCCAGAATATGTGCAATCTGCACTCTTTCTCATAAATATGCTGTACTCAGGGCGATGGAGGATGCGCTCTCAGTCGAAGTCCCTCTTAAAGTAAAGCTTTTTAGAGAACTAATGCATCTTGGAGAGCTGATTGAAAGCCATTCTCTTCATCTCTATTATCTTGCTTTGCCTGATTATGTCGGATTTCCTTCCGCAATTGCCATGGCTTCTAAATTCAGCCTCGAAGTTAAAATTGCCTTGGAAATGAAGGAATTTGGAAATCGGATCATGGAAGCTACAAGCGGCCGTTTTATCCATGGTGAAAATCCTGTAATTGGAGGCTTTGGCAAGTTTGCCTCCAAGGAACAGTTGCTATGGATAAAGAGCAGGGCTATTCAATTCCTTCCTTTCGTCTTGAAGACAGCTAACTTATTCTGTGAGCTTGATTATCCTGACTGCCCTGAAGGAGATACTCTTTATGTCTGCTGCAATCCCCCTGATGGAAAATATGGGATAGCTGGAGAAGAGATTCTTCTCTCCACGGGAGAGACGATTCCAAAGGAGGATTATAAAAATCTGACTAATGAATTCATAGTTCTCCATTCTTACGCCAAACACAGCACTTATAAAGGGAAGCCTTATTCCGTTGGGGCGCTAGCGAGAGTCAATAACCTTGGTGAGAGACTCGATGGAGAAGCGGGAAAGATGTATAAAAAACACTTCAACTCTCGCTGGAGACGCAATCCACTTTTTAACAACGCAGCTCAATCTCTTGAAATTCTGTATGCCTTTGAGAGGATTCCAGAAGTTATTGATGAGATGCTAAAGCTTCCCGACCCTCAAATCGTTGTCTACACAAAAAAGAAAGGTAAAGGAACAGGCATTGTTGAAGCACCTCGAGGTCTTTTAATTCATTCCTACGAAATAAAAGATGGACTCATTTCTTCTGCGGATATCATAACGCCAACAGCCCAGAACGCTGAAGATATTGAAAGGTATTGCTATCTTGCTGCCCAAGAACTCCTTAATAGGGGTGATGAGGAGAGGATCAAGGAAAGCATGGAGCTTATTGTTAGGGCATTTGACCCTTGCATAAGCTGTTCTGTGCATATGGCTGAAGTGAAGAGTGCGCCGCGGGAAAATTGGAAGATTAAATTGAAGGAGATAAGTGAAAAGGGGAAGCCGCTCTTTGTAGGCATAGGGAATCTCAATCATGCTGATGATTGTGCAGGGGCTCAGATTGTTCTTGAACTCAAAAAAGCCGGATTCAGAGATGCTTATCTTGATTCTGAAATCGAAGACAAAGAAAAATTGTGGGCAACAGAGCAAAAAAGGCCTATAATTTTTCTCGATGCTCTTGATTTCAGAGAAAAGCCTGGAAAGATAACCCTTCTCCCCCTTCATTATGTAGTTCAGAATTCAACTCTAAGTCATAGAGTCTTGCCCCTCATCTCAAGCTTTGTAGGTTATAAAGAATTGAAGAAATCTTTTCTTCTTGGAATCCAGCCAGGTTCAATTCAAGAAGGCGGGAGGATTTCTCCGCCGGTGCGGCTTGCAATAAAAAAGGTATTTAATTACATCGTGAATAAAAAGGGGTTCAATTGATTAAGAATTTTATTTCATTTTCTGAAAAAGAAAACTGGTTTCAAGACAAAGACTGCCCATCCCCCTTCATATATATTAAGGTCGTCCGTTCCGGATATAAAGCTTTCTAACAATTTACCCTCTATCTATCTTTATCGAAAATGTCCGGACGGGCGACCTTACTTCTTCCCCCGATTTAAAATCTTTCAAGCTGGGGAATGTCTTCAGTTCAAATGGGGAATAATTCCTCACTCTTTATTTTTCAATCCTGAAGAAGAAGTAAAAGGGAAGAGGAATAAATTATTTAATTTATTTAATATAAACAATTTAAGCATACAACAAATTCTCTCAAGGCCAGACGCCATTTGGCACGTTGATTGCAAATTTAAAATTGATGTTACCACAAAAAATGACTCAAGAGAAAAAGATACTCATCATCGATCCGGATAAGGAATCAAGGGATGAACTTGCTACTTTTCTCAGAGAAAATGATTATTATGTCGAAACGGGTCGTGGATTCTGTGATGCCATTCAGAAGATTTTGGAGGGAAATTTTAGTTGTTTAATCATGGATGTCAAACTTCCGGAAATGAAAGGTTATGAAGCCATCCCGATTGTCAAGAATCTTGACCCTAAAATTAAAGTAATAATAACCACCAAGAAAAATACAAAAATGTTAGAGGCTAAGGTAAGGGAACACGATGTTTTCTTTTATTTCATAAAATCTTTCGGAAAAGAAGAATTAAAATTGGCCATAAATAATGCTTTAAATAAATAAATTAAGGAGGAATCAAATGGAAAAGCGTAAAAAGATTATGGTCATAGACGATGATTCTGATTTTCTCGATGCGGTGACTCCAATCTTGGAATCTGCCCATTATGATGTGGTCACGGCTAAGGACCCAAAAGAGGGGAAGGAAAAAATCTTGGAGACTAAGCCTGATCTAATCCTTCTGGACATAATGATGGACAGCCTCTTTGACGGCTTTTCTTTATGTCACAGCATAAAAACAGCAAGAGAGTTCAGGGAGCTCAAGAAGACTCCTGTTATTTTTGTTTCAGCTGTTAAAGAAATGACAGGCTCAAGATTCCAATTCAGCCCGGAAAATCAGGGTATGCAGGGTCCAGACGATTACATTGATAAACCAGTTAGACCCGATGACCTAATTTCTCGTATTGAAAGGTTGCTTAAAAAATGAAAGAAACACAAACAAAAGAAAATAAATCTTGGATGACGGAAAAAGAACAGAATCGTCTCAGGAAGTTGCTTCTTTTCCAAATCGCCAACATCCCCGGAGGAGAAAGCATTAAAAAATGTATCCAGTGTGGGAGCTGTACAGGTTCTTGTCCTGTGAGTTATGCGATGGATATTACTCCTCGGGAGGTAATTGCTCTTTTTAGGGCTTGTGATATTAAATCCATTCTCTCGAGCAGAACGATATGGATATGTGCCTCTTGTTACGCATGCACAGTCAGGTGTCCCCAGGGAGTGAAAGTTACTGATATTCTTTATGCCCTGAAAAGATTAGCCATAGAAAATAGAATCTTTCCTCGAAGATTTCCAGTCTATGCCCTAAGTCAATCCTTTGTTTACCTTACCAACCTTTATGGTCGCAGCTATGAACCTGGATTGATTGTCTCTTATTTTCTCAAAACAAATATTTTAAAGCTATGGAAAATGCTCCCTCTCTTTCTTAAGCTCTTTCCTAAAGGAAGGATCATGTTCCTTCCTCAGAGAATAAGAAAAAGAAAAAATTTTTCGAAGATCTTAAACGAAGCAGAAATAATGGAAATGATTGTTCCTGTGGAAGAGAGTTGAGTGATACAAAGAGATATTTTAGAGGAGGATGAAATGAAATACACTTATTATCCGGGCTGCAGCCTGGAAGCTTCAGCTAAGAGTTATGATGAGTCTCTCAGATTTGTCTTCAAAACCCTGGGATTGGAACTGGTAGAGCTTGAAGACTGGAACTGCTGCGGAGCAACCTACTATATGTCTACCAAAGAAACAATATCTCTTGTCATCTCCGCACGAAATCTAGCCCTTGCTGAGAAACAGGGGAATGATTTAGTTGCTCCTTGTAGTTCTTGTTACACGATTCTTTACAAGACAAATCAAATACTGCGCGAAAATTTCATCATGAGAGCCAAAGTAAATCAAGCCCTTAAGAAAGATAATCTTGTTTATAATTTGAAAGTGAATGTGCGTCATCCGCTTGAAGTCCTGGTGAATGATGTAGGGATTCAAAACATTGCCACCAGAGCTCCTCTGAGATTTAACGGAGTGAAGATGGCTCAATATTATGGTTGTCAGATAGTGCGCCCTGAGCGTGGACTGGATGATAAAGAAAAGCCGATGATGATGGATTCTCTTTTTCAAGCCCTGGGAGCTGAAAATGTATATTTCCCGATGAAGGTTCGTTGCTGTGGCGGAATGCTGATGACAACTTATCCTGACCTTGCTTTAGAGCTGAATAAAAACATTCTTGAATGTGCAGAAGAAAATGGTGCTGAACTAATAATAACTACATGTCCCCTCTGTCAGATAAATCTTGAATGTTACCAGGATAAGATTAATAAAAAGTTCAAAAAAGAATTTAAAATCCCTGTTCTCTTTTTTACCCAGGTACTTGGACTTGTTCTGGGAGGAAAACCCCAGGAACTAGGTCTGAAGCGACATCTTGTTTCCTTTAATTCCCAGAAAATAGTGGAGGCTTTGAGATGAAAAAGGATGAAATTAGAATTGGTGTCTATATATGTTACTGTGGGACTAATATTGCCAGCACAGTTGATGTTGAGAAATTGAAAGATCACTTCCTTGGCGTCCCCCATGTGGTTGTGGCCCGTACCTATAAATTCATGTGTTCAGAGCCGGGCCAGGACCTTGTCATCAAAGACATTAAAGAGCTCAATCTAAATCGTGTGGTAGTGGCTTCATGCTCTCCTTTGATGCATGAGGTTACATTTCGCAGAGCGTGTGAAAATGCTGGTTTAAATCGATATCTTTTCCAAATGGTAAACATAAGAGAACAATGCTCTTGGGTTCACAAGGAAATAAATTCAGCTACAGAAAAGGCCAAAGCCCTAATCGCCGCTGCTGTAAGGCGCGTTGAACATCAGGAGCCTCTTCAGAGTGTTCGAGTTAAGATTAACCCCAACACACTCATTGTTGGAGGAGGGATAGCTGGCATCCAGGCTGCTTTGGAGATAGCAGAATCAGGAAGCAAGGTCTACCTTGTAGAGAAAGATTCTACAATCGGTGGAAAAATGGCTAAGTTTGATAAGACATTTCCTACCCTTGATTGTGCTGCCTGTATCTTGACTCCCAAAATGGTTTCTGTGGCTCAGCATAAGAATATTGAACTCCTTGCCTACAGTGAGGTTGAAGAAGTAAAGGGTTCTATGGGCGAGTATGAAATAAAGGTACGAAAAAAGGCACGTTATGTGGCTAATAACTGCACCTCCTGTGGTGAGTGTTCAAAAGTTTGCCCGGTTAAAGTTCCAAATCCTTTCGAAGAAAATCAGTCTCTGAGAACAGCTATTTTTAAGACTTTCCCTCAAGCAATTCCTAACACCTACGTTATTGAAAAACAAGACCGTCCTCCATGTCGAGAAGCGTGTCCCATAGGTCAAGAGGCAGCCGGATATGTGGCTCTTGTGGCTAATGGGAGGTATCAAGAAGCAGCAAACCTAATCCGCAAACAGAACCCTCTCCCGATTGTATGTGGAAGAGTGTGTTATCACCCTTGTGAATCTGAATGTAACAGACAATTTGTTGATGAGGCAGTGAGCATCAAAAATATAAAACGTTTTGTGATGGATTGGGAGATGAACAATGACTTAAATCCTGAACCGCCACTGATAGAGACAAAAAGGCCAGAAAAGATAGCTATCGTAGGCTCTGGTCCCTCTGGGCTTGCCTGTGCACATGATTTAGCCTGGAAAGGATATGAAGTTGTAATTTATGAAAGGCTTGCTGTAGCAGGAGGAATGCTTGCCGTAGGGATTCCAGAATATCGTCTTCCTAAGAAATTGCTCACGAAAGAAATAGAATATATCCAGAAGCTTGGTGTAAGAATCGAAACAAACAAAACTTTGGGAAAAGACTTTTCGATTGAAGATTTATTTAAAAAAGGTTTCAAGGCAATCTACCTCGCTACTGGTGCCCATCGCAGCCTTAAGATGAATATTCCTGGGGAAGAAGAGTATGAAGGAGTCTATCATGGAGTTGACTTCCTGCGCAACATAAACCTTGGTAAACCACAGCCTGTGGGTAAAAGGGTAGCTGTAGTTGGGGGTGGAAACACTGCAATTGACGCAGCGAGAACAGCATTGCGGTGTGGGGCGGAGGAAGTGACCATCCTCTATAGAAGGACTCGGAAGGAAATGCCTGCGGAAGAGAGTGAGATACAGGCTGCAGAAGAAGAAGGAGTGAGAATAAACTATCTTGTCGCACCTGTGGAGGTATTAGGGAAGGAAGGGCGAATCATAGCGTTGAAATGCATCAGGATGGAACTTGGTGAGCCGGATTCAAGTGGGAGACGCCGACCGATTCCAGTTTCAGGAAGTGAATTTATAACGGAATTTGATACGGTTATCATAGCGGTGAGCCAAGCGCCGGAAATTGACTTCCTTAAGGAAAAGACTCCTTTAAGAATCACAAAATGGGATACTCTTGAAGTGAATCCAGAAACGTTAGAAACAAACATGAGAGGAGTTTTTGCGGGGGGAGATGTGATTCAGGGACCTGCTACGGTAATTGCAGCGATGGGCGATGGAAAAAGAGCTGCTGAAGCCATAGATAAATATTTGAATGGGGAGCCCCTAAAGGACTTTAAAACCCATAGACCAAAGAAGCTGGAGAAGAGAGATGAAAATTGCAGACCTCATTCCTATGCCCCAACCTTCAAGGAAACACCGAAGTTTCCTCGGATTAGAATGAAGGTGAGAGATCCCAGAGAGAGATTGAAAGATTTTGAGGAAGCAGAGTTGGGATTCAGTGAAGAAGAGGCAAGAAGGGAAGCCGAGCGCTGCTTGAATTGCGGCATTTGTGTTGAATGTCATGAATGTGAAAGAATTTGTGAAGCTAAGGCAATAAAGCATGATATGAAAGATGAGATTGAAGAAATAAAGGTGGGTCAGATTTTAATCGCCACGGGGTATTCCACACTGAATTCCCAAGCCCTAGTTCCTTATGGTTATGGAGAATTCGAAGAAGTTTATAGCAGCCTTGAATTTGAGAGGATGGTGAGTTCAACCGGTCCAACTCAGGGGAATATAGTTATGAAAAATGGAAAGGAACCAAGGGCTATAGGAATCGTTCACTGTGTTGGCTCTCGAGACATAAACAGCCATCCCTACTGTTCGCGGGTATGCTGTATGTATGCACTAAAATTTGCACATCTCATCAAGGACAGAACAAACGCAGAAGTTTATGATTTTTATATAGATATGCGCTCTTTCGGGAAGGGGTATGAAGAGTTTTATTCTCGTATTCTGGATGAAGGAGTTAATGTCATCAGGGGCAAGGTTGCCGAAGTGACAAAGGGCAAATGGCCGGATACCGGTGAGAGCGCTCTGATTATCCATTGTGAAGATACCCTTATCAAGAAATACAGAGAAATTCCCGTGGACATGGTAATTCTCTGCAATGCCATAGAACCACAGTCTGATGCAGAAAAGATTCAGAGGCTTTTTTCTATAAGTCGCAGTCCGGATGGTTTCTTCTTAGAGAAACATCCGAAATTAGACCCTACTTCAACAGCCACCGACGGGATCTTCATTGCTGGCTGTTGCCAGGGGCCAAAGGACATCCCGGACACAGTTGCTCAAGCTGCCTCGGCAGCGGCACGCATTCTTTCCAATATTGCTAAAGGCGAAGTTGAGGTGGAGCCTATTCAGGCTTACATCGACCCGGCTCTCTGTGCTGGATGTCGCCTGTGTAACGCACTTTGTCCTTATGGTGCCATTTCATTTGATGAGCAAGAGAATGTTTCTAAGGTCAATGAAGCACTCTGCAAGGGATGCGGAACTTGCGTGGCGTCATGTCCATCCTCTGCTTCGCGGGCAAAGCATTTCTCTGATGAACAAATATTTGCTGAAATTGAAGGAATCTTAAGGTAGAATAAGAAAGAGTCTGAGTGAAAAAAAGGAATTAACGGCGACTAAAATTCATTGGTCTGAAAAAAAATAGCAATGATAATTTAAAAAGGAGAGAGATGCGGGGGAAAAAACCTCTTATTCTGATAATTGATGATGAGGAGTCGATGCGCGATTCTTGCTCATTGATCCTGACTAAAGAGGGTTGTCAAACAGAGACAGCAGAGAATGGGGCCATAGGTTTAGAAAAGATAAAGAGCATCAAGCCAGACTTGGTTCTTGTGGACCTAAAGATGCCTGGGATAAGCGGAATGGAAGTTCTGGAAAGAATAAGGGAAATAGACCCGAATATTATTTCGGTTGTTATAACGGGGTATGCTACGGTTGAGTCAGCGGTTGAAGCGATGAAGAAAGGTGCATACGATTTTCTGCCCAAGCCATTTACTCCTGAAGAATTGCGAATCATTATCCATCGAGGGTTGGAGCACAGGGAGCTTATCCTTAAGACAGAATCACTACAAAGAGAAAAGAGACTCATGGAAGAGAATTTCATCACCATGGTTACTCATCAGCTTCGGAGCCCTCTTTCTGCAATCGTCCAGTTTTTTGAAGTCATTCTTTCTGACCTCATTTCTGACAAGGAGAAACAGAAAGAAATGATTCAAAGAGCGAAGTCAAGAGTTGAGGGTTTACTCGATCTTATCAACGATTGGTTGAATCTAGCCAGGATGAACGAGAAGCAAATAGTTGATAAGGTTGCCCCAATGTCTGTAAGAAAGGTCTTGGAAAAACTCGTAGAATTCTATGAGCCTCTTGCAGCAAAGGAAGATATTTCTCTTGAGATTATTCATTCCGAAGGAGAAGACATTGTTAATGGCGATGAGTCAAGTTTGGAACAAGCTTTTTCCAACATAATCACCAATGCAATCAAATACAACAAGCCCAAAGGTTCAGTTAGGGTTGCAATCCTTGGGAACCAAACCGAGGTTATAGTTGAAGTTAAAGACACGGGGATAGGAATTGCGAAAGAGCATCTCCCCTTTATTTTTGATCAATTTTACCGAGTATCAAGGAGTGAAAAGGAAAAATGTAAGGGTTCCGGGTTAGGTCTTACCATCGCCAAGAAAATAATTGACCTCCATGGAGGAAGGATAGAAGTGGAGAGTGAATTGGGGGAAGGAAGCATATTTAGAATCTTTCTCCCTAGAGCAAAAGCATAGTGTTTAGAAAATCTAATATTTGATTCATCCGACTTCTGAGGGGAATAAATTCTTACCTTAGGAAGATTCAGCGCGAACGAGTTCAATATGGAAGAAGCCATGGGATGGATATCAAGGGTGGAAAGATACTCAATATCAATTTTCCTTTATGGCACCTCATCTAAAAGCACTCTGTAGTCCATCTGATGTCTTGGATTCCTAACTCTTTTACTCCAAACAATCTAGAAGAACCAAATATTTAGTGATTTTGATTTTTCTCCAGATTAATTGATAAAAATGTTAATCTTCGCCCGAGTAATCGAAGGATGTCCTTGAGGAAAGAGTAGGAATAAGTGCCGCGATATAAGCTGGAGAATGAAAGATAGACTCTTTTTTTCTCCTTTTAAGCTTAAAATTAAGAAAATTCAAAAGGTATATTCATTGGTTAACTCAATGAGACTTTAATTTTCGAGGAAGAAGATTTACATTTTTATCAACTAATAATTAGAAGATAGATCTTAAGATATATATTTAAGCAAAAATTGGAAGATAATTTTAATCAGGGTGAAAAGGTCCAATAATAAAGTTACAATCGCTACACTAAGCTTAAGATGGTTAGAGTCGATTCTCATATCTATAAAAGAAGCTAAAAGAGCAGAAAAGAAGGCTTCAATCACCAAAGATAAAGCCAGGCTCTGTTGAATACTATGGTTGGTGGAGAGAGAATTACATATATCACCCACGATGTAGGTCATTACTTAGGCAAGAGAAGTACTCAGATTTTATTTCTAGAATTTAAGGGGAAAGAATATGACCAATGGTTAATAGAAGCCTATAAGCACGTCCGCTAGTTCCTTTAATAAAAGCGGTCTGAAGTCTAAAGAAAGCAATCTTTTTCCAGGAAAACAGGTGTGTTCTTTTCAGCATAAAGAGAATCAAGATTCCTATGCCGAGGACAAGGAAGCTATGACCATCGTAATTTTAAAGCCACAGGTTTCTACCTTAAAATTGACATTCTTTGCTCTATGTTGGGAAAATCAAACGCTAAGTCAGGGTATGAGTTATGGGATAAGAAAAGCAGAAACGATATGAAGCGGCTGATAGCCTAAAACGATTGAGGGAGGGGTAAGAGGCATGCCCTAGCCATTTCGAAGCTTGAATCGATGTATTTACTGGTAAGGGCAAGTAAAATGGCACTGTCAAGTCTTTTTTGTCAAGTCTCTGAAAAAGTATTAATAAAAAATATTTGCTTGACATAATGTATAATTACATTATAATAAATAATAATCTTGTGGAAAGTCAGGATAAGGCCAAAAAAGTCATAAGGATTCTTCAAAATCCGGATGCCATTTTTCTGGGGAGTTTAAGCAAGGTTTATCAGCGGAGGCATCATCAGGGGAAAAGCAAGCCCTATTGGTATTTGACATGGAAAGAGGGGGGCAAGAGCCATGCTATTTATATCCCTCCTCAAGATGTGGAGCGAGTGAGGAAAGGGATTGGGAATATGAAGAAGCTCAAAGAGTACCTTACTGATTTAGCCAAAGAAAATTTAGAACGATTGAAGAGGACAAGAGATGTTCACAAGAGATAATAGAGAGAGGAATTTTTTTGATGAATATGTTTATCGGAGCAAAGGACCTTTACAGTCTAGATTTTGGCCGGCCTGCCTGGCCAGCGGAGGTTCTATTCCGCATGCTTTTTCTTGAGTTCTATTACAATTTGAGTGATGTTGAGGTTTCGAACCAATGTCCCTATAACCTTCTTTATCGCTGGTTTGTCGGGTTACATATTGAAGAGAAAGTTCCTGACGATACCTCCCTTGTTGTTTTTCGCCGAAGGCTGGGAGAGGAGAGATTCGAGAGGCTTTTTTCGAGGATTGTAGAGAAAACCAAAGAGCAGGGATTGCTCAAGGAGCGATATAAGCTCGTTGATGCCACAGCTATTGTGGCGGATGTAGCGATTCCTGATACAGTGAATCTTTTGAGGCAAGGCAGACGGGTGGTAATGAGGGAGATAGGGAAAGTGGATGGGAGAGCGGCGAAGAGATTGGAGACTCCCTACAGCTCTCATGAGAAGTTATCGCAAAAACCTACTGGGGAGGAGCTGGTAGAAGAAGTTAAGATGACTTATTGCTTCATTTCTGAGGTTAGAGGCAGATATGGCTCTGAGGTTGAAGAGAAAGTGGAAGCCCTGGAGGCCATTTTGGAACCTGGGGAGGGAAAAGAGAAGGTAGTAAGTTTCATTGATTTTGATGCCCGGCATGGGAGAAAGAGTGTGAAGAGGATGTTTTCTGGATATAAAGCCCATGTGGTGGAGGATGAGAGTGAGATTGTGAAAGGAAGTGGAGAAGGGAATAAGAGCGGAAGTGGATGGCGAAATTTTCCTATAATCATGATGAGGACTGCGTTCTTTGTGCTGAGGGGGGAAGAGAAGCATTGGGAACCTGGCTCAAGAGAAGGGCACCCTTTATTATTTTTCGGCCTTCGATTGTAAGGCCTATTCACATTTTAAAAAATGTGTTCGGAAGAACCGGGAGCGAATGACAGTTTGGGTAAGTGATAACTACAAGCATAAAATCCGGGATGATGATGAGAAGAGGCGGGAAGCTTTAAGTCTGCGCAAGATGATCGAGCAAAAGATTGGCGAGGCGAAGAAATGGCATCGGATGGATAGGGTGCGTTATCGGGGCAAAAAGAAAGTAAAAATTCAAGTTTTGATGACATTTTTAGTGATGAACATAAAGAGATTGCTCCGGTTTTTAGAGGAGAAAGAGTTCATTCCCAGAGCAAGGGGAGCATAAAATGAATGACCTGATGGAACATGGTTAAAGAGATGGAAGAAAAAGGAAAGAATAATCTCAAAAGTTGATAAAGAGTCGTGTTCTGCATAGAAAATCTGCAAAAATAGCTTACTTTTTCAGAGACCTCTGTGTAAATTCATTAGAGGCCAAGAGATGGGGACGGAACATGGTGGTCAGCACCTCCCCCTTGTAGTGTTCATAAGGCCTTTGTCCAAGAAAATCGGTCAGCTCCATCTGGATCAGTTCGGAAAGATACTGGCCTGTAGTCTCTCGAATCTCCTGGCGCATCATCTTAAAAAGCCTTCTTGCGCTTCTGAATGCTCTTGCAAAGCTCCATAAACTCTGTTACGCTGAGACTAATTTCCAGAGGTTCTTTCTCCTTTCTTTTAGGTTTTTTGATTCAAACCCAATTTTAGGGGAAAGAGCCTTTTTTTCTACCATGTCTCCAAATTCACACAATAAATTTTACACTGCCAGTAAAATAACGAGAATAAATAGAAAGATATTGTAAATATACATTATCAACTGATATCGAAAAAAATGATTTCTTAAATACTTTTATTTCTGGAATTTTATCTAACTTTTCTTGTTTTATCGACCAGGTCTTTGAAAGTTGTTCTTTCCAGAATTTCAGCCACAGAGTCTCTGACTTTTTTCCAGAGCCATTTGAGCCCGCAGAAATTTTCTCTAGGGCACACCTCATGGGCAGTGACGCTTACGCAATCAATAGGAGCAAGGGGGCCATCCATGAGGCGAATGATTTCAGCCACCGTTATTTCGGAAGGAGACTTGGCAAGATAGTATCCTCCTCTCGGACCTTTTCTACTTCTTAGATACCCAGCTCTTTTTAGCATAAGCAGGATTTGTTCCAAGAACCTTTCGGGAATTTCTTGAGCAGCAGATATATTTTTGATATGAAGCGGTCCTTTATTGTGATTCAAGGAAAGCTCAAGTATTGCTCGACTTGCGTATTCTCCTTTGGTTGAGAGCTTCATTTTCTATCTTTGTCGATAATTTCAATTGACTAAATAATAAAATCATAATAAAATTTAAATGTCAAGAAACAATTCGAGGCTTGTTAAAATTTAGATTTGACTAAAGGCCTGAAAAGAGAAATATAAATTATCAAATGCCATAAAAAAAAGAATTGACCTCCTGATTTTGTATCCATGAATCTGGAGAGGCCACGATATCAGAAAGCCTATAAAGAGGCTTTAGATGAGGTGGATTAAAGCAATTATGAGTATTTCTTATCTTAATATTCATCCACTTAGCCTCCGTGGGTTACCTGAAAGTATTTTTTTAGCCTCGATAAGAGCGGATGAACGAAAAAGAAAGAGTTCTTCAAGCTAAGATGTTTTGGAATAAAAGATATGAAAAAAATTTTTGAGTTTTTTCCAAACCTCCCCTTAAGAATAAAGTTTATTCTGAGCTTCCTTGTGGTGATCATCTTTGGAGGCATCCTTACCTTAACCATAGGAACAAGAATCGAACATAACACCATATTCTCTCTTGCTCAGGCAAAAGTGCGCCATGATCTGGCTGCGGCATGGATGGTATATAATGAAAAGCTGACTCAAATAAGAAACATAATTTTGCTTAATTCAACCCGGGATTCGATTAAAGAAGGAATAATAAGGAATGACAAGCAGATTCTATTAAAATATTTAAGTCGGGTGCGTAAACAGTTTCATCTGGATATATTGACCGTTACCGATAATAAGGGTTCAGTGATTCTAAGGACGGCAAATCCTGAAGTTGCTGGGGACGATCAGTCTCAGGACGCACTGGTGAGAAGGGCCTTGAGAGGTGAAACTGTCTCAGCAACCCAAATAATTCCCAGGCAGGAATTGCTCAAGGAAGGTGAATTACTTGCGATGCGTGCATTTTTGAAATTTATTCCTACCCCAAAGGCAGAGCCGCGTCTTGAAGACCATGAAGAGAAGGGGATGATGCTCAAGGCCGCTTCTCCAATCATAGAGGAAAATGGAGGCATTCTCGGAGCAATATATGGAGGAATTCTTCTCAACAGAAACTATGAAATTGTAGACAGGGTGAAGGAGATTGTCTATAAAGATGAAAAATATAAAGGCAGGGAAATCGGAACAGCTACCATTTTCCAGAACGATTTGAGAATCTCGACTAATGTTAAAAATGAAAATGGGCTAAGAGCAATTGGCACTCGCCTTTCAAAGGAAGTCAACCAGGCTGTCCTTAAGGAAGGAAAAGCATGGGTTGATAGAGCATTCGTGGTCAATGATTGGTACATCACTGCTTATGAGCCAATAAGGGATATAGAAGGGGAAATTATAGGCATTCTCTATGTAGGAATGCTTGAAAAGCCTTATATTGACCTCAGAAACAGGGTGATGCTCACCTTTGCCACAATGGCTTCGGGCTGTGTTGTTGTCCTTCTTCTCATCCTCTTCTTCATTACCTCATCCATCATCCATCCTCTTCAGAAAATGGTCTTGGCAACCAAAAGAATTGCAAGCGGAGATTTAAATCATAAAGTTGACTCTCTCTCCAAGGATGAAATAGGAGAGCTCGCTCAATCTTTTAATAGAATGACGGAAAATTTGAAAGTGGCCAACGAAAAACTAATTCAATGGGGGAAGACTTTGGAAAAGAGAGTTGAGGAGAGGACAAGAGAGCTTCGCGAAATGCAGGATTATCTTATCCACTCCGAAAAAATGGCTTCTCTTGGAAAGATGGCCGCAGGGGTAGCTCATGAAATAAATAATCCCCTAACTTCCATCCTCATTAATACCCATCTCATGCTAGAAAAAATCGAAAAGAGCCATACCTTCTACGAAAATCTGAGTCTAATCGCTGATGAAACTTCACGTTGCACAAACATTGTCAAAGGCCTTCTTGAGTTCTCGAGGCAGAATCCTCCTCAGAAGGCATACGCTAGCATAAATGAAATCATCAATCGAACGCTTCAACTTCTTGAGAATCAGGTAGCATTCCAGAATATAACCATTGTGAAAAAACTTGCTCAGAATTTGCCCCAGCTCAAAGTTGATAAAGATAAAATAAGGCAAGTTTTTTGGAATCTTTTTGTAAATGCCTCTGAAGCCATGCCCAAGGGAGGAACTCTTACCATAATTAGTCAGCTTTCCAGCGACAGAAAGTACGTTGAGGTAATAATAATAGATACAGGTGTAGGTATTCCTAAAGAAAATTTAAGCAAAATATTTGATCCTTTTTACACGACAAAGGCGGGTGGGACTGGACTGGGACTAGCAGTTAGCTACGGAATTATAAACCAGCATCAAGGAAAAATAAGCGTAAAGAGCGAACCTAATAGGGGAACAGCTTTCACCCTAAGCCTTCCCATCGATGGATAAGAGGAGGGAATGATGAATGAAAAAAGGAGAATACTCGTGGTGGACGATGAGATTACTGTCTGCAAGAGCATTCGCCAGGCCATACTTTCTGAAGAATATGAAGTGGATATGGCGCTTAGCGGAGAAGAAGCGCTCAAGAAGGAAAAAGAAAGAAGCTATGATTTAATCATCACCGACCTAATGATGCCTGGGATAAGCGGGCTGGACCTTCTCAAGGAAGTGAAGCAGAGTAAATCCAGAGCAGACGTGATCATGATTACTGGCTATCCAACCATTAGAACAGCAGTGGAGTCCATCAAGCTTGGAGCTTTTGACTATATCCCTAAGCCTTTTACTCCTCAAGAATTGAGAACCATTGTCGCTCGGGCTTTTAAGAAAGTTGAAAAAGAAACTGAAGAAGAAGTGCCAAGGGCCCCCAAGATGCCCTCAGGTTTATATTACATGATTGGTCATACCTGGTTGAAGAAAGAAAAGGAAGGAAAGGCAACCATAGGACTCGTCTATGATTTTTTGAAACCTGTAGGAATAATAATCAATCTTGAACTTCCTCCAGAAAATGAAAATGTCTCCCAGGGAGAAGAATGTGCGCGGATAATAGATGCAGAAAATTTTACTCATCGCATTTGGTCTCCTGCATCGGGAAGAGTATTAGAGGTAAACCATAAATTAAAGGAAGATTTTTCTCTTTTAAGGAAAGATCCTTACTTTGAAGGATGGCTTTTCCGCATAGAAACGACTAACTTGGAGGAGGATTTAGAAGGTCTTATTCTTTCCAAATAATCATAAGAAGATGAAGAACATATCCATAAAAAGTCCTTCTCTTCAAGAGCTTTTTGAGGCAGCCGAGATCATCTTACAGGAATTTAATCCTAAAAAGCTCGTTTTTTTGGATAAGAAAGGAAATTGGAAGGATTCCCCATCTTCGATAGAGGAAAGGACTCTTAATGAGCTGATTTACGCTATGTGGAAAGATAAGCTACAGAAAGATGAGCTAATTAGGGAAATATATGCATCTTTAGTGGCTCAGAAGAAATGGAATTCGGTGATATTGATTAAACTTGGACTCCTCGGAAGCAATTTATTTCAGAGGAAGACGTTCAATGAGGAAGAGGTTGAAACTTGCATCCTCAGCACTTACGATGAGAAAAGGGTAGAAAAGGGTTTATCTCCTTTTTGTATCATAATCGAGGTTTTAGCTTGGCTTATTTCCCTTGAAGCACTGCGTCAAAATGCAGAAGGAATCGTCCCCCTCTGGGATAAGATGGGAAGCCTCTTCAAGGAAGAAGCTCGAAAAAAGTTAGAAGATGCACATTCTCTCTTTGAGATTTTTCCAGAAAAAGAAGAAATTAATAAATTCATATTCCTTTTTTCCTTCGAGCTGAGTTCAGGTTCATATCCTGCTTTATTTTCACTCGTAAAGCTCATTTCTGAAGAAGAGAAACTCACGTGGACGATTGATCATCTGCTCAAAATTTCAAAGATGAATGAAAGAAGGGAAGAATGTCTGTCTCTTATTTTGGAGAGGATTCAGCCGCCGATGGGAATTGTAACTCTTACCTCGCGAGCGCTTCTTAGACCATGCCTCCGTCTGCTTACAGACTCCACTATAGAAGTTTCAAGCGGCATTCAGTACACGGCCGCAACTGTGCTGAGCATCATTAAAGATCCGCGTTCCACTGAAACGCTCAAGCTGGCGCTGAGACTCTTTACCTCTGCCCACTCTGAAATAAGGAGAAATTTAATCTATACCCTTGGGAATTTAAAAGATAAAGAGGCGCTAGAGGAAATTGTGAGGGTTCTTGAAGAGGCGGAAGAAAAAGAGTTTAAGAATGAATCATCTGGAATGATTCCGAGAGGCCTAATTGAAGAGAAAATAGAGGCAATATGGGCGATGGGGAAGATTGGCTTTGATTCAATTGCTTTCCTCCCTCCTCTTTTGAAACATGTAGAACATCCTTCGCCCAAGATAAGAGCATATTTAGCTTGGTCTCTTGGAGAACTCGGGGCTGCTCAGAAAAAAAAGCTGGGAGGGCTAAGTGCTGAGATAATGATTGCGCTATTAAAATTGCTTAAAGACAGAGATAAAGAAGTCTTTGAAGAAGCAGTGAGCGCAATGAGGAAAATTGACCTTCCTGAGTTTACTCATTCACTTTATCTTTATCATCTTGGAGCAGTGAACATTTTAGGTCTAAAGCCTTCTCAGAAAGGTCTCTATGAACTTTCAGAGACGATTCATTATCTCATCGAAAACAAAAAAAGAGCAATTATCGCAGTAAACGGGGATTCAGGAACAGGAAAAACGTATTTTTGTCAATCAATAATCAAGGGTTTTGGTAAGGTAAGAGAGAGTGAAATTCTTTATTTGATGAGAGATAGAAGGAAAGATCAGAAAATCTTCAATCGAATCCTAGGTTTGAAATGGCTAAAAAAATATATCGATCCAGTTTATTATCAAGAATATCTCTTCTCGGAAGAAGAAGATGATCCTGAAGGTTATTTCCAAAAATTCCTTAAGGAAAATGAAGATAAAAAGCTAATCATTCTGGATGGTTGTCGCGACCAACATTACTTTCAAAGAGTGGTTGATATTTTTTACTTCAAAGGTGAGCTGGATGTTGTGGTTAATTTTCGGGCCACAATTTCTACAAGACGTTTAAACCTAGAGGAACGGGAAGTTTCTCTTGAAAGCGTGAACACCCATCTTGCATTCTTAGAGGAGCCAGCTCTTGAAGATACATTGCTCTACAGAGAGGGAAAAATCATTCTTTATGACCTCGATAATTCAATCTCTCGAAGGCTCAATTCTCAAGAAATAAGAGAGCTTTTCGAGGAAAGAAGAATTGATTCCTGGGGAGAATTGATTCGCCTGGGTGAATTTAAGGGGAAAGAATCTGTATTAAGAGTTGAGTCAGAAAAATTTATGGTCAAGGAAAAGAGATTTATCCTTGAAGAAGATTTTTTCGAATATGACTCGACACCCTTCACTCACCAAGAAAGAAAATTTGAGGTGGTTTTAAATCTTGACTCAAATGCGAACCCAAATCTTTTAGCTAGGATTGAAGCAAATGACCTTAAGCCAAAAAAGATTCGGTTTTACGCTCAGGAACAGGTGGCGGGATTCGGGGAAGGAGGGAGTATTTTTGTGCTGACTTTTCTCGATAGTCGAGTCTTTTACACAACTTGGGAAAGATGCCTAGATATGGCTCTTTTAGGGAGAGATATATTTCTTCTCAGTGAAGAGGGTGAACTTCTTTGCGTCTCTTTTGAGAAAGACGAATTAATTAAGATGAGAAAAGATGCGCCAAAATCGATTGCTCTCGGTGCCTATCTTGATCGATGCATAATAAGCGCTCATGAAGATGGCTCTCTTAGAATCTGGGATTTTAGAAATAATTGTCTTCGGCTCATAAAATCCTCAGAAAAGCCCGCGCTGTGCTTTGCCTTTGATTATTGGGGAAACATTTATTCTGCCCATTCAGATGGAACCATAGCGAAGTGGGATCTAGTGAGGAAAGTTGTGACTAAATTCAGGATTTTAGAAGGTGAGATTATATTTCTTAATTTCTTCAGAGATGGAAGAATTCTCGTTCTTTGTGAAAAAGAAAAAAGGAGTGGTTTTTCAGGGAAACTCCATATCTTTGATTTAAATAATAGAAGTCATGAAGAGGTGTCTTTGCCATTCAATAAGAAAATCTCAAGCGTTTCAACTTGTAACGATGGGAGAATCATCATTTCTTTGCTCTCTGTTCCTGAATCGGTAGGAGAAGATGACGAAAAAATCGTGGAATTTTCACTTTTTCAAAAAGAGTGCAGAAGTAAGAGCATAAAATTAAAGGAGTTAGAGATATTTGATTTTTTAATCATGGGACCGAAGCTCATCGCGTGTGGGAGTCAAAGAGGGAAAGGAAATATTTTCTTTTTGTTGGGCACAGAAGATTATGTGAGGAGGGAGGCCAAGCGGCTCTTCCTCACTAAAAAATAATCAGGTGAATTCTCAAATTTGAGAAAAGCAGCCTTTAGATGACTAGTTCGGGTTAAAAAGTTTATTTTTTTTTGGTAGAATTAATTCTCAAGTGAGTAAAAATAATCATCCTTCTCGACCCTTTCTCGAGGAGAAATACTATCGCAAGCTGACTATTCGCAACTCACTCCTCAGCATTTTGATTTTTGTCAGTCCTTTTCTTCTTCTCTTCTTCATCATCAACCGCCAGATATCGACTTCTCTTAAAGACCAAATCTACAAAAGGCTAGCTAACACTGTAGAGGAGAATGCGCGAACAATTGACATCTTTCTTAAGGATAGAGAAATAGACCTGAGTGGTTATGCAAGGCTTGATATCGAGAATATAGAAGAGGTATCAAAATTCTCTTCTATTCTTTTATCCCTGATCCGGGAGAAAAAATGGTACGACTTTATTCTCATCTCTGACTTGGAGGGGAACATCCGTATTTCCATAAACAGAGATATTAAGGCTAATATAGCGGATAGAGAATATTTTAGAATGGCAAAAGAGGGAAAATCTTATAGCTCAGGTATCTTCTATTCTGACCTTCTTGAATCTCCAGTAATGATTATCTCTCATCCTATTCTCAATAGACAAAGAGAGATAGTTGGTGTTCTAGCTGCCTCTATAGAGCTAGGGAATTTTTATGAGCTCTTGGTTGATCTGGGAATGGCAGAAACAAGCGAGATTTTTCTTGTCGATGAAGAGGGAAATCTTCTTTCACCAACAAAATTAGGAGGGAAGCCTTTTGTAGATAAAGGTTATTACTCCCCAGGAGAAAATCCACATAAAGGTTTACAGGGAATCATAACCCATCTTGATTACAGGGGGCAAAGTGTGCTCTGCGCTTATAAGAAAATGCCGCAGACCAATTTCTACCTTGTCTCTGAGATGGACCTTAGAGAAGCTTTGCTTCCTGTGCGAAAAATGAATAAAACCATAATTTTAGTTTTTTTGCCATTTTTTTTGCTCCTTCTAGTCGTCTCCACCCTTTATTCAAGGCGCATAACTTCCCTTTTAAGAAGGCTAATCCGAGTCTTAGAAAGAGCTCTGAGTGAGGCTTATTTAAAGAGGAAAGAAGTTAATGAAATTAACCTCGAACTTAAAAGAAAAGTAGAGGAAAGTGAACAACTTTCAACGGAGTTGAGGCTTTCCGAAGAATACATCCGCAGCTTGATAGATAGCATTTCTCTTGGATTTATTGGGTTGGATAGAGAGGCGAAAATCATTCATTATAACCATGAAGCTAAGACCAAGTTTGGACTCGAGGACGGAGACAAGAATCGTGATGTTTTTTCTACATTGTCCTGGTTAAACGATGAAGAAATAAGAGAGGCCTTTAAAAAGTCAATTTCCACTCGACTTGCGCAACAACTCGTCCAGAAAAAAATTGAGCGCAATAAAATTGAGGAATATTTTAACCTTTCGTTTTTTCCTATAATCAGAGAAAATGGGGAAGTTCAGGGAGCTACTCTTCTTATAGAAAGTGTGACGGAGAGAAAGAGACTTCGTGACCAACTGGCAGAATATGAAAAACTTTCGGCCTTGAGTCACCTTGCGCTGGGAGCGGCTCACGAGATAAATAATCCCCTTTTAGGAATCTCTTCCTACCTCGAAAACCTTTCTGAAGAGACTGAAGATAGAGAGAAGAAGGAAGAAATTGGTTTTGTTCTCGAGAATGTTTATAGAATCTCAGAGACAATCAGAGGACTCCTCAACTTTGCCCGTCCTTCCCCTCCTCAATTCACCAAGGTGAATCTCAATTCTTTAATCCAAGATACACTCTCATTCTTGAGCCATCAGCCTACATTTAGGAAGGTAAAAATACAAAAGATTCTTTCCCCTTCCTTGCCTCAAATTACCGCAGATTTGGGTCAAATAAGGCAAGTTTTAATCAATGTTCTTCTCAATGCTGCTCAATCAATGCCTAATGGAGGGAATCTAAGGGTGGAGACTTCTAAAGTGAAGTTCAAAGAAATTGTTGAAATAGATATTGTGGATACAGGGATTGGGATTCCACCTGAAAACATGTCAAAAATCTTTGACCCCTTTTTTACTACCAAAAAAAGCCAGGGGACAGGTTTGGGTCTGAGCATTTCCCTGAGTTACATAAAGAACCATAACGGTGATATTCAGGTGCGAAGCGAAGTTGGAAAGGGGACTACTGTTTCTATTTTCTTACCCATAAGGCAAACGGGAAGGAAGTTTGAAGCGAAGGAGGAAGTAATTTCATGAGTGTGCATTCGATTCTCGTCGTCGATGATGAAATACTTACCTTGAGTAATCTGAAAAAGGCACTGGAGAGAGAGAAGTATGAGGTTTATTTAGCTGAAACCGGAGAGAAAGCTTTGGAAATGATTGATATTTATAAACCTAGTCTTGTCCTTCTTGACCTGATGTTGCCGGGAATATCTGGAATTGAGGTCCTGAGAAGGATCAAAGAAAGGGGGGGAGAGACGATCGTAATCATGATGACTGCTTATGAAATTCTCGAAAAGGCAGTCGAAGCCATGAAAATTGGGGCTTATGATTATCTTCTTAAACCCTTTAAAATAAATGAACTCAAAAACACAATCCGTCGTGCGCTTGAAACCTTAAGCCTTCGTATAAGGGTTCAAGAGCACGTTAAATCTGAGAAAGGAAGGTATTATTTTGGGAAGATTGTCTCAGTTAGCAGGAAAATGAGAGAGGCAATCGAGACAGCACAGAGAATTGCCCAGGTTGATAAGACTACTGTGCTCATTCTTGGAGAAAGCGGAACAGGAAAAGAGCTTCTGGCAAAGGCGATTCACTATCATAGCCCGCGCGCAGACAAGGCAATAGTTGAGATAAATTGTGCTGCTATTCCCGATAATCTTATGGAGAGTGAACTCTTCGGTTATGAAGCAGGAGCGTTTACCGATGCCAAAAAGAGAAAGATAGGACTTCTCGAGCGGGCAGACGAAGGGACAGTCTTTTTTGACGAAATTGGAGACATGTCTCTGAACATACAGGCAAAACTCTTGCGTGTCCTTGAAGAAGAAACATTTATGAGACTCGGAGGGGATAAGAAGATAAAAATTGATATCCGGGTAATAGCAGCCACCAACCGCGATCTTTTCCAGGCAAGCAAAGAAGGAACCTTCCGACCTGACCTTTTCTACAGACTCAATGTGGTACCAATCCGCATTCCCCCTTTAAGAGAAAGAAAAGAAGACATAATTCCCCTTGCTCTTCATTTCATACAGGAATTGAACTTAGAATTGAAACGTTCATTTAAAGGCATCTCAAAGGAAGCAGCTGTTGCCCTGGAGAATTATCCCTGGCCAGGTAATGTGAGGGAATTGAGAAATGTGATTGAAAGAATCATGTCTCTTTATCTCTCAGATGAGATTCAGATGCGACACCTTCCTTTTGAAATAAAAAACTATGTCAAGTCTCATGAAGAGAAAGTTATAGAGGATTTAATCGGTGAAAATCATTTTTTAACGCTTGAGGAACTGGAGAAAAGGTACATAAAAAAAGTCCTCCTTCACACGCAAAATAACAAGACTCAAGCAGCGAAGATACTCGGAATTCATCCCGCTTCCCTCTTTAGGAAACTTAAAGCCGCTCAATAGTATTTCTTCTTTATCCTCCAATTGCAAATTGCAATATCGCATAATGCAATAGTTTTACCTCATTGTAATCATAATTTCTTTATTTTCAATTATATAAAATTGGCATGTTTGTTGCTCTTTATAAGATGTCAAAGGAGGTTTTAATATGAGCCATAATATAAAATCAAAAACAGCAACTCCTGCTATCGATGAATATAAGGAAGAAGCTGAGCTGGCTGAAATCATCCCCTGGCCAGATATAGAGGAGATTCTCAAGAAGCGCGAGAAGAAAGAGAAGAAAAAGATTAGACTCGAGCAGAAATATCTCTATTATAAGGGCAAGAAAATACCCATCCTCCACTTTCAGAAGGCAGGTTATGAAAAACTTTTAAAGCTTCTAGTTAAAGAAATTGAGAGGTGAACCATGCAAAAAACCGCAAAAATCAGTTATATCGAACCTGTTGTAAGAGAAAAGAGGGAATATGATCCTTTCCTTGAAGCAGTTCTCCAGTTTGAGAGAGCGGCAAATTTTCTTGACCTTGAACCCTGGATTTATCAGAGACTCAAACATCCCGAGAGAGAAGTGATTGTGCATCTCGCAATCACCCTTGATAATGGGCGAAGCGAGACATTTACTGGATTCAGAGTTCAACATTCAACATTGAGGGGACCTTCAAAAGGTGGAATTCGTTACAGCCCGGATGCATCTTTGAATGAGTGCAAAGCCTTAGCCTCGTGGATGACATGGAAATGCGCTGTCCTTGACCTTCCTTTTGGAGGAGGTAAAGGAGCCATTATTTGTGACCCTTTAAGGATGTCTGAGAATGAGTTGAGAAAGTTGACCAGAGAGTATACCCTGGCCATAAGAGACATAATCGGTCCTTATAAGGACATTCCTGCACCGGATATGTTCACAAATTCACAGACTATGGCCTGGATCGCTGATGCCTATAGACAGAGCTGTGGTTACCTCGAACCTGCTGTAGTTACAGGGAAGCCTCTTGTTCTTGGTGGCTCCTTGGGAAGAGCAGGAGCAACGGGAGCCGGACTCTTCTTCATCCTCGAAGAGGTTTCTAAGTATCTCAAGTTCGATCTCGTAGGAAAAAAGGTAGCTCTTCTTGGTTTCGGAAACGTGGGTTCGTCCGTGGCAAAATATATTCATAGAGCTGGTTGTAAAATAATAGCCGTGACCGACATTTTTGGAGGAATTTATAGTGAAGAAGGAATTGATCCCTTCCAGCTGGAAAAACAGGTTGAGAAGTCTGGTTCGGTGACAAATTTTCCTAATACAGAACCTATTGATAACGAAACTCTTATTGGTTTACCCTGTGATATTCTTATCCCTGCGGCCACAGAAGGACAGATCCATAAGGGAAATGTAGAGAATGTAAAAGCAAAAATAGTTCTTGAAGGAGCTAACGGTCCCACAACTTTGGAGGCTGATGAAATCCTGGAGAAAAAAGGAATTTTAGTCGTTCCAGACATCCTTGCCAATGCAGGAGGAGTAACCGTGTCTTATCTTGAGTGGGTTCAGAATCTGCAGAGATTCTTTCTTTCTGAGGAAGAAGTAATGGAGAAGACAGCAAAAATGATGAAAAGAGCCTTCTGGGAAGTCATCGACGTCATGGAAAAAAATAAAGTCAGTATGCGCGAGGCTGCTTATATTCTTGGAGTGGGAAGGGTTGCAGAATCCTATAGGGCCTTAGGAAAAGCAGCATAATCAATCAAGTTCAATCTCCTCCAGATAAGAGGGAACAGTCACATTCCAGCCTTCTTCACTTAAGTATTGAGCAAAATCGAAGGCGACCTTTTCATCGCCGTGAGTGAGAAAAATTTGTCTTGGTTTTGTTTTGAAGAAAGAGAGCCATTTAAGCAGTCCATTTTTGTCTGCATGAGCAGAGAAGCTATTTATTTTAGTGATACGTGCTCTGAGAGGATGGATTTGACCATGGATTCTTACATATGGCTTCCTTTCCAGGATTTGCCTTCCGAGAGTTCCTTCAGCCTGGTAACCAACGAAGATAATCGTAGATTGTTGACGAGAGATGTTTTTTACGAGATGGTGTTTAATTCTTCCTCCCGTACACATTCCCGAACCAGCCATGATGATACATGGTTTTTTGAGGGAATTAATAGCCTTGGATTCTTGGAGAGAATTCACTAATTTTAGACCCGGGAAACGGAATGGGCTTTGGTTTTTTTGAAAAAGGTCAAGAGTTTCCTTATCCAGGCATTCAGGATGATGGAAAAAGACTTCGGTTACGTCAACTGCCATCGGGCTATCGAGGAAAGTTGGGAGCTGAGGGATTCGATTTTTTCTTATCAGTCGGCTCAAGTAAAACATGACTTCCTGTGCTCGCTCTATGGCGAAGGTAGGAATTATGATATTTCCCCCCGAAGCGGCAGTTTCATTGATGATTTCGCTGAGCATGCTCTCTATGTCTGCTGGATCTTCATGAGTGCGGTTTGCATAAGTCGACTCCATGACCAAATAATTTGCTTTTTCGAATACCGAAGGATCACGGATTAAAGGCTTATTCCACTGGCCTATGTCTCCGGAGAAGATTATAGTTTTGGGAAATCCATTTTCTCTAACAGTCAAATCCACCATCGAAGAGCCAAGTATATGACCGGCATCGTGGAAGCAAACAGAAACCCCCTCTCCCAATGAATATATCTTTCCATAAGGAATATCCGAGAGGAGCGGGATAGCTCGCGCAACATCCTCCGCCGTATATAGAGGCAATTCAGGATAAGGGCCTTTTCTTCCTTCTTTCTGGTGGCGTTTCTTCTTGAAGGTTGCATCTTCTTCTTGGATATGGGCTGAATCTATGAGGGCTATGGGAAGAAGTTCCTTCGTTGCAGGAGTGGTAAGAATCGTTCCTTCAAATCCCTCTTTGATTAATTTGGGGATTAAGCCAGAATGATCGAGATGAGCATGGGTGAGAAGAAGGAAGTCGATTTTTCCAGGGTGAATTGGGAAGGGATTCCAGTTACGCTCAAGATAAGGCCTTTCTTGATAAAGACCACAGTCGATGAGAAGGGAGAGGTTGCCAACTTCAAGATGAAAGCAAGACCCTGTGACTTGTCTTGTGCTACCTAAAAATTTGATTCTCACTCGACGATGAACTCGAAGGAATCTGTAAGAAAGGTTTTTTTGTAATGGTCCTTTAGAGTAAATCTGAAAGTATAATTTCCAGGTGGAATGTCAGTGACTCTGTTGGTAATGAAGAAAGGAATGCTAGGGTTGGGGAATCCTTTGTTGAAGTTTACCCAGTTTGTTCTTTCAAAGACTGCCTCCCCATTTTCATCTATTATTGAAGCATCCTCTGAAAGCCAGATAAAAAATTCAGCATTTTTTCTTAAAACGCGAAATCCTACTGGTTCTATGTAGAGTAATAGAGGCTCCTCTGTCTTTATCACATTCCCTGTCTTTTTGACATAATCCCTGAATCCATTGATTTCACTGCAGAGAACTATCTCTCTCACTTTAAATTCCTGGTTGCCCTGAATGATGATCATGGCTTCCTGAAGAAGTTCTACAGCCTTTTCGAGATTTCCCTTTTTTAGCTGATTCATGGCTTCAGTGACCAGGCCTTCAACTTGTTGATGATACTGGGTTTCCTCCTTCTGTGCAGGAGTCTTAGCTGAGGGTGTGGATAGCCTCATAGGAAGAAAAAACACAAAGAAAAAAATCACACTAGAAAATATTGCTTTACTTTTCATTTTTTCTCCTTATTATTTAATTTGTTCATCTTTAATAAACATCACTTCTGGTGGAATTTCCTCTGAAGTTTCACCTTAAATTATTCTCTTCTTATATATTTGTCTACCTCCTCCAGAAACAACTTTCAATGCTTTTTCTGCGCTGAAATTTTATTCCTTGAACTGAAAAAAAGCAACTAGCCTTTGAGAGTATATAAACATTGGGTAATCATTTGCGATTTGGATTGAAATGGGGGACAAAGAAATCTTGAGCTTTGCTTATTCAGAAATTTTTTGAATTGACGCAAGTACTCTATCTAACTCCTCAAGTTTAGGTCCTATAAAATAAGGAGGATTTAGATGCTCACTCATTATTTCGTAATCTTTGAGGCCTGAAGAGGTGCCGATAACGACCACTTTAGAGTTTAAAAGAAGCTTGATTTTTTTCAAAGCACATATACCCACTACAGAGGATGCCTCAAGAAAAATGCCTTCCTTGGAGGCTAGTTCTTTTTTAAATAAAATTATATCTTCTTCTTCTATATAGCAGGTAATCCCTTTACTCTCCTCAAGAGCTACTCTTACTTGTAGAGATTCTTGTGGTCTTCCTAGGGAAATAGCAACTGTCTTTTCATGTAATGGTCTTACAGCTACTAATTTGGGAATTCGAGAAGTCAATTTGAGTTCTTTCAACTCCCAAAAGCCTCGGTATATGCCACAAAGGCCGTCTCCTATGGAGGTGGGAATGACGACAAAATCAGGGAGTTCAAACTCGAGCTGTTCGGCTATTTCATAAGAAAGCGTCTTGTATCCTTCTAACCCAAAGCAGTTACTTCCAACCGGAGGCTCAGTAAAATTAGTTACAGGATACCATCCTCGGTTCCTAACCCCCTGTTCCATAATTTTAAACCGATCTATTCGAGAAGGAACGATAAACAGATGAGCTCCATAGATTTGCATCATAGTTTTCATCGCGGGGAAAAGGGGAGGGCAAGCAAATATGTATGATTTAAGACCTGCTCTACTTGCATAAGCAGCCAGAGAAGCTCCCGCGTTTCCAGTCGAGGAGCCTGCAATTATCTTTGCTCCTGCTTCAAGAGCTCTACTCACAGCCAAGCTCATCATCCTATCTTTCCATGACCAAGTCGGGTTTCTCGATTCGTCTTTTATCCACAATGACTTAAGCCCCAATTCTTTTCCCAATGACTTTAAAGGAATGAGAGGTGTGTTTCCTTCTTCAAGAGTAATCCTGTTTTCAGGAGCAATATCTGGAAGACGATCTGAGAAACGCCATATTCCTTTCCCCTTTGAGCTTTTCCAGTTTGCTTTTATTTCATGCGGGGGGCGTATATCAAGCTCATAAGTCAGATAAAGATTGGAGTTAATTCCCTTTTCTTTGCATCGCGGGCAGCCTTCAAAAAAAGGCATTGAAAATTGTTCATCACAACTTGGGTTGAGGCACCTGAATGATTTTATTCTTGCCATTCAAATCTCCAAAAAGAAGAATTTTTTGATTGAAAAATTTGTTGTTTTTCCTTAAAAATCATGAAAATCGCTTCTTTTATGGATACCATTTAGGGGAAATGAAGTCAAAATATTTTCTCACTTTCTAATGAATAAAGAAAAGATTAAAACCATTTTTGTTTGTTTTCGTAAAAAAAATAGCTAATTTTTAGAATAAAAGGCGGATGTACATTGTCAAATTTATGAAATATTTAATAAATTATGAGATTTATATATATTTTTCGCCTAAAATTTAATTTAAAATCAGAATTTCATGGAGGTTTTAGATGATAAATAAATTGAAATGGATTCTATTTTTCATGATATTTTTTGAAGCCCTTTTTGCCCAGGAAAAAAGGGAGGTTCTTTCGCTTGAGGAATGTATCACCATGGCAATTAAGAATAACCTTGATGTTGCTGTTGAAGTCCTTAATCCAGAAATGGCTGACATCTCTGTTATAAGAGCTGGCGAAAAATTTATGCCAGCGCTTTCTTTAAATTACAGCAATCAGGAAAACAACTCAGCCTCATACTCATTCATGGATGCAGCCGATGTTGTGAAGTCTAATTACTTTGATTATACCTTAGCTTTGGAACAGTTGATACCCACAGGAGGCAGGTTCTCAGTTTCACTCAATTCTTATAAAAACAACACCAATCGCAGTTTCCAGACTATAAATCCTCGCTTCGGAAGCACCCTCACTTTTAATTTCACCCAGCCTTTATTGAGAAATTTTGGGTTTAAGGTTAATAGAAGAGAAATCCTTATTGCCCGGAATAATATGGAAATAAGTGAGAATCAATTTAGAAATGCGCTTCTTGAAACAATCTATAAAGTAGAAGAAGCCTACTGGAACCTTGTTTATAGCATAGAGAATTTAAAAGTTAAAAGGCAGTCTCTCGAGTTAGCAAGAGATTTGCTTGCTGAAAACCAGAAAAAGGTGGAAGTAGGGACCTTAGCCCCAATCGAAATCTATACTGCTCAAGCTGAGGTTGCTACTCGAGAAGCAGATATTTTAGAGGCGGAAGCCCAGGTTAAAAATAGTGAAGATTTATTAAAGACCATTTTAAACCTATTTGCCTCTGAAGGAGAGAATCTTAGGGAAATAGTCCCGAAAGACAAGCCCGTTTATCAAGAGAGGGAAGTAAGACTAGAAGAGGCGTTTTTAACTGCTCTTGAAAATAGGCCCGATCTCAAAGCAATGAAACTGGAATTGAAGAATAAAGAGCTTGATTTGAGTTATGCAAAAAACCAGCTTCTTCCCGAGCTGGATCTTCAGGCCTCTTACTGGAGCCCGGGAATCACAGGAGACAGAATCCTGTATCTAAACGACAATCCTCTAACTAGGATTGTAGTGGGAATAATTCCTGGTGAACCGAGAGATGCCTTAAAAGATGCTTTTAAATTTAAATTCGATAATTGGTCACTCAAATTGACTCTAAACATACCGTTGAATACTGTATTGACTAGAGCAGAGCAGGCTAGGGCAAAGGTTAGTTTCAAACAGGCTCTCTTAAAATTGAAGAGCTTAGAGCAAAAAATTTATCTAGAGATAAAAACAGCGGTGAGGGCCGTTCAAACAAACTATAAGAAGGTCCAAGCTTATAGAGCAGCAAGAGAGCTTGCGGAAAAAAAACTTGAGGCAGAAGAGGAAAAGTTCAAGGTAGGGTTAAGCACAAATTATTTTCTGCTCCAATATCAGAGGGATGTCGCAAACGCCCGGAGTGCAGAGCTCAAGGCCATCATCGATTATAATCTCTCTCTTGCTAATCTGGATAAAGTCCTGGGCACGACCTTTGCTTCAAAAAACATCAAGCTTTATGAGATAAAAAAATAGGCCGAGACAAGATGAGTTTTAATTTTGAAGAAGTTAGGAACAAGAACTGTTAGTTTACGGTTATTTTAGAATTTGGAGTTTCAGAATGAAAAGAAGAATTATTTTGATCTCAATCGGGGTCGTTTTTATAGTCCTTATTGGATGGCAGGTTGTTGAGCGGATTATAAAGGCGGGGGGAAAGCACGGGGCCCAGTTTATGGAGATGCCTGTGGCAGTGGAGCTAGAAGAAGTGAGGAAAATGACCTTGACTGAATATGGTAATTTTACAGGTTCGCTTGTTGCCCGCTCTCAGTTCACCGTGGCCCCTAAAGTTTCGGGGAGACTTGAAAAGCTTCTTGTGGATATAGGAGACAGGGTAAGGAGAAATGATTTAATTGCTCTCCTCGATGACGAAGAATACAGACAGCAGGTTGTTCAGGCAGAAGCTGATTTAAAGGTTGCTCAGGCAAACCTTGATGAATCTTTGAGTTCTCTAAAAGTTGCTGAGAGAGAAGCAAAGAGAATTGAAGAGCTTCATAAAAGGGGGATAGCCGCAGACTCAGAACTTGATTCTGCCAAGGGAGTGTTGAGTGCTCAGGAAGCCAAATATAAGGTTGCACTTGCTCAAGTTGCTAACAGAGAGGCTGCCCTAAGAGCTGCCCAAGTTCGCCTCTCCTATACAAAAATTCATGCCACATGGACAGGAGGGAGCGAATACCGAGTGGTTGGGGAGCGCTTTGTAGATGAAGGAGACATGCTGACGGCCAATGCACCTATTTTATCTATTCTTGAAATTAATCCAATTCTTGCAGTTATCCATGTCACTGATAGAGATTATTTTAAGGTGAGAGTTGGAGAAAAGGCCATAGTTTCTTCGAGCGCTGCCTCTGGAATAGAAGCACAAGGAAAAGTGATACGCATAGCCCCACTCTTGAAGGAGAGCTCAAGAGAGGCAAGGGTTGAAATTGAAATTTCTAATCCAGAAGAACTTCTTAAACCAGGTATGTTTGTGAATGCAAAAATCGAATTTGAAACCCATGAGCAGGCAACTGTGATTCCTCTTGGTACAGTTGTGAAGCGTGACAGTCAGGAAGGGGTATTTCTGGCTGACATTCAGAATAGAAAAGCTAAGTTTATCCCAATAAAAATTGGTATTAAGACGGGGGAACTTGCTGAAATCGTTGAGCCGAAACAGCTATCAGGATTCGTCATTACCCTCGGACAGCATCTCGTTTCTGATGGTAGCCCTATTATCCTGCCTCAAAAAGAGGGCGGGATCCTTGGTTCAAAGCCCCCAGCTTTAAAAAATGAGGTAGAGAAAGAAAATAAGAAGCTTGGAGAAAAAAAATGAAAATCTCAAAATTTTCTGTTTATCATCCCATTTTCATCATCATGATCATTCTCATCCTCATCATCCTCGGCACTGTCGCCTTCCGTCGTCTTCCAATTGACCTCCTTCCCGATATAACTTATCCCACTATCAGTATTATCACCACCTACACAAATGCAAGTCCTGAGGAGATGGAACAGCTAATAACAAGACCAATAGAAGGTGCCCTGGCTGCAGTCCCTGGTGTTGAGGAAATTTCTTCTGTCTCTTCTGAGGGAAGCAGCTCTGTTCGGGTCTCTTTTTCCTGGGGAACAGACCTTGATGCTGCAACTAATGATGTTCGTGATCGTCTTGACCGTATCATTTCTTTATTTCCAGAGGAAGTTGAACGCCCCAGAATTCTAAAGTTTGATGCAGCGAGTTTTCCCATTCTCATCCTCGGGGCTTCTTCTGACCTTGATCCAATCCAGACGCGCCGTATTATAGACGACCAAATCAAATATCGGATTGAGCGAGTTCCTGGAGTAGCATCTCTTGACATTTGGGGTGGCCTTGAGCGGGAAATCCATGTAAATCTAGATATAGAAAAAATAAAGGCACTTGGTTTACCGCTCGATTTGATCCTCAACAAAATAAAATCAGAAAATGTGGACGTTCCAGCGGGCACCATCGAGAGGGGAGAATTTGAAATTCTCATTCGGACTCCCGGTGTCTATACCAATTTGGAGGAAATTAGAAATACAGTGGTTGCCATAAGGGATAGGGTTCCAATCCAGATCAAGGAGATTGCCACTGTGGAGGACTCTTATCAGCGAATAAGGAGAATTGTAAGGGTTAATGGAAGACCGGGGATTCGACTATCTGTGAGCAAACAGTCAGGGAGGAATACGGTGGAAGTAGCCGAAGCAGTTTTCAAAGAGATTGAACGTATCCAAAGGGATATTCCTCAGATTACGCTTATTCCCATAATAGATTCTTCAAAATACATAAAAAGAGCAATCTCAAATGTGGGAATGGCCGCAGTTTACGGTGGGCTACTAGCCATATTAGTGCTTCTCTTTTTCCTGAGAAATATAAGAAGTACTACCGTGATTGCTTTTTCGATTCCCATCTCCATAATTGCAACTTTCGCTTTGATCTACTTCAGTGGTTTTACCCTGAATATCATGACTCTTGGAGGACTGGCACTCGGTATCGGAATGCTTGTCGATAACTCCATCGTAGTCTTAGAGAATATCTACAGGCTGCAGGAATCTGGCGAGCCTCCCTTGCATTCAGCAATACAGGGAAGTGACGAGGTTTCAGCGGCCATAATTGCCTCGACCTTAACCACGATAGTGGTTTTTTTCCCTATGGTTTTTCTAAAGGGAATAGCAGGCATAATGTTCAAACAATTAGCCTTTGTTGTTGGATTTTCTCTAATCAGCTCTCTTTTGGTTGCTTTAACCCTTGTGCCTATGCTCTCCTCTAAGGTGCTCAGGGTGACACGGATAGAAAGTGCTAGCAGGAATTCCTTCAAGGAAAGGCTCTTCAAAAGAAGTGGGCAGATATTCTTAAAAATTGAAGACGCTTACAAGAGTTTTCTTCATTATGCCCTCAATCATAGAGCGATTGTGCTAGTTGCAGCGGGATTTCTTTTCTTAATGAGTTTAACCCTCATTCCCATCATTGGAAACGAATTTATGCCTCCTACCGATGAAGGAGAAGTGCGGGTGAGTACCGAAATGGCGGTCGGAACGAGACTTGGCGTTGCTGATGATAAGGTTAAGACAATAGCCACAATCGTTCGTGAAGATGTACCTGAGATGGAGAGTATGGTTGAAAGCATAGGAGGAGGGGGAGGGTTTCGTCCCTCAGGTGCTCATGTGGGAGAGATGCGAATTGCACTCGTTCCTCAATCTAAACGCTCGAGGTCGAGTGAAGAAATTGCAGCGAGTTTACGCAGGAAACTAATTGGAATTCCGGGAATAATCCCAAGAGTGAGAGTAGGGCAGGGTTTCTTCATGATGCGCATGGGTATGGGTCAGGGTGATTATGTTCAGGTCGAGATAAGAGGATATGATTTAGAGGTTGCTGATGAGATTGCGCAGAAAGTAAAAAGAATCATCGAGAAAGTAGAAGGGATAACTGATGTGAGAGTAAGCCGAGAAATAGGGACACCCGAGGAAATCATAGTAATTGACCGCCAGAGGGCGGCTGATATGAAGCTTTCAGTCTCTCAGATTGCTTATTCACTTCAGACTTTTCTTTCTGGAACAAGGGCAGGAAGTTTCAGAGAAGCTGGTGATGAGTTCTGGATTCTGGTGAAAATAAAAGATGCAGAGAAGATGACTTTAGATGATATTCTTGATCTCAATCTGACAAATGCCGATGGGCAGCAGGTAATGTTGAGAAATGTGGTGAATGTTAGGCCTCGCAGAGGCCCTGTGCAGATTGAGAGGAGAGACCAGGAGCGAGTGGTCACAGTTTCTGCTAATCTAAGTGGTCGAGATATGGGGTCGGTAATGAGAGAGATCCGCGAAAGGCTTCGTGAGCTTCCCATTCCCAAGGATTTCAGCATTGTGTTTGCAGGAGACTATGAGGAGCAACAGAAGGCATTCAGAGAGCTTTTTTTTGGCTTGATTCTGGCGATAATCCTTGTTTATATGGTCATGGCAGCTCTTTATGAATCACTGCTAAATCCTTTTGTAGTCATGTTTTCTATCCCTCTTTCAGTGATTGGGGTGGTTTTGATGCTCCTTCTTACTCATACAACCTTCAATGTTCAATCCTATATTGGATGTATCATGCTAGGAGGGATAGTAGTCAACAATGCGATATTGCTTGTGGATTATACAAACCTCCTCCGGCGCCGAGATAAATTTCCCTTGAGAGAAGCCATAGAAGAAGCAGGAAGAAGGCGTTTACGTCCAATCCTGATGACAGCTTTGACAACGATAATGGCGCTTATTCCTCTTGCCATTGGAATCAATGAAGGGGGAGAAGCCCAAGCACCAATGGCAAGGGTAGTGATTGGTGGTTTGCTAAGCTCGACATTGATTACTTTGATAGTTGTTCCCGTAGTTTACTCAATCTTTGAAGGATTGAGGAAAAAAGAAAGATTTTAAATTCCTTTTGGTTTAGGCGTTTCTAGAGCATAAAAATTATTAACTTCAACTTAATCTCCGATTCATCAGTTTTTTCTCAAAGCAATTAGAGCATTAATATTTAGGGAATATCGATAGCTCTAACTTCTCCAATGCTCCAGAAAAAGATAGGCTTCTATTTTCCATGTTAATAATTCAAGAAGATGAAAGGAAAGAATATTCCAGTAAGAATCGTGATTCAAACCTTAAAATATGATTGACTTTGGATTTCAGCCCAAAATTTGATCTTATGTTGATGGTAATCAATTCATCATATCTCTATTGCGATGGAATATCTTTCGGAGAATAGAAGCTTCTAGGAGAATTTGAGAAGGATATAGACTTATCGTTTGCCTAATTTGTTATAAACAAATGGGCCTCGCTTATGGTTGCCTTTTTCTAACGATTATTTAAGGTACATAAGCAAATGAAAATACTATTTCTCATAAGGTAATTCAAAGATATCATGGAGGCAGGGATGAGTTTAAGATTAAGGATATTAATTAACTAATAGGAGACGCCCTCTTGTCCTTTCATTAATTTAGAATAAAAAAAGAAAAAAACAGATATTTACTTTCCCCTTTTTTCATAACATATTCGCGTTAAGAAAATAGGAAAATGGAAAATGCCTTATTTAATTTTTGTTGAGGTTTGGATTTTTAATAAGTATAATAAGTATATATTATATTAAATTAATTTAGGATTTAAAATTTTTGGGAAGCTAAGAATGGATTGAGAGTGATAGATTTCATTCGGTAGGAGGCTAATTTGGTGAAGATAAATAAGAGGAGAGGAAATCATTATCAATTTTACTCTAAAAAACTTTCCCTAAATTTTCTTTATGGGATTTCTTCTCTCCTAGGCTCTACAGGTATTTTCCGCACAAAATCCTGAGGGACCTTTTATGATATTTATGATTAATGATTCCTGGATAAATCATGTCCTTGGGAAATTTTTTTACCCTTTGCTTTTATTCTCATTGTTACTAAACCAGAAATATTTTAGACGGACAAGATGGAGTTAGACTCATCTTAAGCTTAGAGAAAGAAGGAAAAAAGAAAATTAAAAAATTAAATTTAAATTAAAATAACAAGGAGTCAAGATGTCAAAAAATAAACCAATAGAAATTTTAAAAGAGGAACATAGGGCGATAAAGCTCATGCTTCGTGTACTTGAAAAAGTCTGTCAAAAGCTTGAGGCTGGAGATGAGCTCAACCCAGGCCACCTTCTCCAAATAGTCGATTTCATTCGGGGTTTTGCTGACCGTTGTCACCATGCTAAGGAAGAAAACCTTCTTTTCCCTGCGATGATAGATTCCGGGCTTCCAAAAGAAGGGGGTCCTCTCTCAGTAATGCTCAATGAGCATCAGCAGGGAAGAAAATATGTCAGAGAAATGGAGGAAGAAGCTCAGGAATACAGCAGAGGAAGCTTAAGTTCTTCACGCAAATATGCTGAGAATGCTAAAAATTTCATCTCACTCTTGACCCAGCATATTGATAAAGAAGACAACATCCTTTATGAAATAGCCAGGATGCACATTCCTGAAAACAAAGAAAAGTTGCTTTCCGTGGAATTCGAGAGAGTAGAGAGAGAGAAAATTGGGGTAGGAGTCCATGAAAAATATCATTATATTCTCAAAGAGATGAAGAGGATTTATCTTTAATTATAAAGGAGATGATTCCTGGTCTTATTTTCAGATGAGGAGCGATTCATTCTTCTTTATCCGCGGTGTTCTAAATTTCAGGAAGCAGAGAATTTTTTTAGGGATGTTTACCCCTCTTCTCCTTATTTTGTGGTTCTTCGTGAAAAAGATAGACTTCTTAAGAAAAATTGCTCAATTGAATGAACTTAGCGTCTGTTTATATTCTTCATCACTTATGTATTTGTAGAGCCTTAGCTTGTGAAGAATCCATGCACACCTCCATTTTAGCCAACGACTTGAGCCTGTAGGTTTTTCCTTGAGAGGTCTGGGTATAATTGCGGTCAAGCGTACAATCTCTTCTAAAGAAAGTTCACTTGGTTTACGGTTAAAATAGTGCTTTGAAGCGGCTCCCACACCAAATATTCCTGGACCAAGCTCAATTACATTTAAATAGAGTTCAAAGATTCTATCTTTTGAAAGACTTTTTTCTAGCCTCCTAGCAATGCAGATTTCCTTTATCTTACGAAAAATACTTTTTTTTGGGGATAAATAAAGATTCTTTGCTAGTTGTTGAGTAATTGTGCTCCCCCCGCGTGCAAGCCTTTTCATCTTGATATTCTTTTTTAATGCTTCTTTTATTTCTTCAAAATCTATTCCTTTGTGCCAGTAAAATGAAGCATCCTCTGTTATTCGAATGGAGTGCTTAAGGAGGTCTGGGATTTCCTTGAAAGAAACCCATTGCATTTTAATATTGATTGTCTTCCCTCCTTTTTTTGCATCCGTTTTGCGAAATTCTATCAATGAAGTTTTTTTAGGGTTTTGTTTTTGGAGTGACTTTACATCGGGTAAACTCAGATAAAAAGCGGATGAGAGTGATATAAGAAATATTCCTGCCAGAAGAAAGGATAGATAGATGAAGCTTTTCTTTTTCAAAATTAATTTTTAGCTTACTCTAGAATTAAAATTATTTTAATAGAAAAATTTATGTTTTATCGAAAAGATTTCACATAGAATACTAATTAACACGGAGAGCGTATTGGCTATTCCATATAAGTCGCTCTACCTTGCCATCCTTTCCGATTTCAAAGAAAATCTCTTCGCCAAGCTCGCCATCTTCGCGAATTCTTCTAAATCTTCCCCCTTCGATATGTTTCAGCTTGATTAAAGAATCACTTGGGTGGTCATTTGGAAGCCAGATTAATGCCAGGCCTTCTCCCATTTCAAGGACGTGAATTTCTCTTCCTATGGGCATTTCATAACGTCCGCTAAACTTTTGAAAAATACCTGCGCTTGATATTTCCTGTTTTTCCATTTTTTCCTTTTTTAAGATTGCTGGAGTTGCGATTTTAAACATCTCCGCCACATAATCATCTGGATTTATATCATGAGCATTAGTCATGAAGATAATGGCGATCTTATCTTTAGGGCAAAGGGTAAGCTGTGTTCTGTAACCAGGACAGCTTCCTCCATGACCTACATATGTCTTGCCATCTTTTTGAACTACACTGAAACCCAACCCCCATGTTGTCTTCCAATCAGGGTCAACCCAGTAGACACGGTGCATTTCTTTGAGTGAGTTAGAGGAGAGGACTTCTTTTCCTCCCTTGTTGAGCAGTCTGAATTGCCATGATGCAAAGCGAGCAAGGTCTTTTACGGTAGAGGCAAACCCAGCCGCAGGAGCCATTCCTTTAACGAGATAAAAAGGAATAGGAACTCGACTTCCGTCTCGCAAGCGAGAGCTGTAACCTTGAGCCAGCCTTCCCCTCCGATGTTCCTCTGGTATCTCAGGAGTAGTGTCTTTCATTTGAAGGGGGATAAGGATATTTTTTAGCACATAATTCCTGTAAGATTCACCCGAGATAGTTGCTACAACCTCTCCGGCGAGTGCCATTCCGAGGTTCGAATACTGAAAATAGGTTTCTGCAGGGTAAAGTTCTTCCTGGCCGGATAATTTTTCTATTATTTCTTCTCGGGTTGGAAATTTAAACTCCGGTCCAGTCCAGTAGGGAAAATCTGATTCACGGGGAAGACCAGAGGAGTGAGTGAGGATTGAACGGAGAGTTATTTCTGGAGCGTCAGGAAATTTATCCTTTATTTTAAGCCAGGGAAGATAAGACCTTAACGGTTCGTCGAGATTCAATTTCTTCAAATCTCTGAGCTGTATCACAGAGATACTGGTGAAAAGCTTGGATATGGAGCAGATGCTATAGATTGTATCAGGAGTTGCAGGGATTTTTTTCTCTATGTCAGCAAATCCGAACCCACTACTCCAGATGAGGTCCTGGTCGTAAACTATTCCTACAGAGATTCCTGGAATTTCCTTATAATCAAGTTGAGCATCAAGCCAGACCTCGATTAGTCTCAAGGCTTGGTTTAAGTCATAATCATTTTTTATGGCTTGAGAAAAAAGAGAGCAGTATAAGAGGAGAAGTAAAAAACTTATGAAAAGAATTCTTTTTTTCATTGCGTCCTCCTGCAATGGCTTTTTATCTTCATTATAAATTATTCTCCTCGGAATTAATTAGAGAAAATACGGACTCGTCCGAAGTTCTTTAAGATATAAATAAGAGTCATTGTGGCATGACCCAAGGGCAAAAAACAAGATTGTGAATTGCCTGCGAAGCCAACCTTAGGATTTTCAATTAAATAAATTTTATCCCCATCAAGCGTTTCCTTAGTAATGGTCAGTAATCTTTGATTTTCCCTGCCTATGATAACTCCATTTTGGCTCATTTTTCTAATAAAAAAGCAAAAAAATTAAAATTTTAGGGAAAAAAGGAAGAGATATGTTCATTTGCTTTTCAGGATTACAATTAATAAGAATATAAAAATTTTTTCCATTAACCGGAGGATAAACCAAACTCCTAAAAATATTAGATTGAAAAATAGCACATGTTCTTGAGTGCCGTCAATTTCTTTGAGCTAATTCCCATTATTTTGGTGGTAAATTTTTTCTTCTATTCTTAGAAGAGAAGAGGGAAGAGTAAAAGGCTGGATCAAGCTTTTATCTAGGGTTATTGAAGGTGCTTTTTGTCAGCCGGTAAACAACATAAAGAAAATAGTAAGAAGAGGGAATTAAAAAGGTCTTACCAATTGGCTATCCAAATCTTTGTAAGAGACATTTGTTCCCGGTCTCGAGGACAAACTCTGGTTAGGTTATCTTAAGATTTGCTAGAAGCTCATACTTTCCAGGCTGAAGGTTGAATATATTTGCATTTATCCTTATTAAGCGGTTTTGGGATAAGGCCTGAAATTAAAAAAGAAGAGGAAAAAAAAATTTTTAAACCTAGGTTTGACAGTTTATAGGTATAATTCAGCACACATTCAAGAGTCAAATGTTGAAAATAAACAACTTACGATTCCTAAACCTAGTTCCAGACTAAAAAGTTCATAGTGACAGAATATTTAATT